>Ga0316222_1000232_pt1 | contig 91028 bp, 70 predicted proteins | sample TBH18011metaG_FD_206008 | JGI IMG/M metagenome (GOLD analysis project Ga0316222, IMG submission 206008) | Freshwater microbial communities from Trout Bog Lake, Wisconsin, USA - TBH18011 | ecosystem: Environmental > Aquatic > Freshwater > Lake > Hypolimnion/Profundal zone | place: USA: Wisconsin...
TCAAGCCGTTGGTAGGTGCGGATGATACCGCGTTTTGATGTGGCAAAATCGAAAATAGGAAGAAATTTTACCGCTCACTTGTCGCCACCCAATCAATTGCCTTGAATTAGGGGGGGTAACTAATCTTTAAATAGATAAGTTGCATAGGATGCGCTTCACGCTGTTCAGCACACCTTGCTTTGCAGGCTAAAAAATCATGCTGAATAGTGACGGAGCTTGTTCTATAGTTATAATCACTCGCTACTAACAACAGGAACAACTCATGAAATATTATCTATTACTACTGGTTTTACTCTTCAGTTCCGGTTTACAGGCGGCATTGCACGAAGAATACGTTGACTACAAAGCCGGCGATACAAACTTAAAAGGCTATTTGGTTTGGGATGACGCTAAAGGCGATAAACAGCCAGGGGTGCTGGTGGTGCATGAATGGTGGGGGCTGAATGACTATGCTAAACAACGGGCGCGGATGTTGGCGGCCCTAGGCTATACCGCGTTGGCTGTGGATATGTATGGTGATGGCAAAACCAGCGAACATGCCGCCGATGCCGCCGGTTTTATGAATAGTGTTCTAGAACATGAAGAATTGGGAACGCAACGCTTTTTGGCCGCTAAGGAATTTCTGGCAAAACAGCCCAGCGTCGATGCCGGACGAATTGCCGCGATAGGTTATTGTTTTGGCGGAGCGACAGTATTAAATATGGCGCGTAACGGTGTCGATTTGGCGGCAGTCGTCAGCTTTCATGGCAACCTGGTCACCAAAACGCTAGCCAAACCCGGGATAGTCAAAGCACAAGTTTTGGTGTTAAACGGTGCTGATGACGGCTTTGTCACTGCCGACAGCATCGCCAACTTTAAGCAGGAAATGAAGCAAGCCGGAGCAAAATACCGCTTTGTTAATTATCCCGGTGCGGTACATGGTTTTACTAACCCCGATGCGGATCGGTTGGGCAAAGCCAATAATTTGCCGATAGCTTACAATGCAAAAGCGGATAAAAAATCCTGGGCGGAAATGCAGAAGTTGTTTAAGAAGGTGTTTAAGCGATAAGCCGATGGGTGTTTTTTTGCATAAGAAGCGTTCTGCATATAATCTACCCATGACACTCTGATGTCGACCTGCTGGATCATCGCTGGGCCAAATGGAAATGGCGTGGGAAAAACAACTTTTGCGTTGGAATATCTGTCTAATACGCTGCATTGCCAACGCTTGATTAACGCCGATTTGATTGCTGCCGGATTGTCGCCGCTTGCTTCTAAACCTCTGATGGAATACCCCGGTATCAGATCAGCTTATCCGTCAAAAATAGATTGGTTGGCTACTGGCTATGATTTTAGATTGAATTAGGCGTGGCATTAAGCAAAGAAATGAGGGGTTTCTAAGAATGGCGTTTGGCAGTGGGTTGGTGCAGGACTATGCCATTGTCAAGCAGATGTCAGGTGCAGATTTACCTGCATAGGCTAAGGCTGGCCATCCATGGCGCAGGATACCTGCTTTCCGGCAGGTTACTTACTGATCAGATACTGTTAGATTTTTATCGATTAAATCCCCCGATACAAGGTCAGATACTGATTAGCGCTGTTCAGCCAGGAAAAGTCTTTTCCCATCGCGTTGCGCTGTATCTTTTTCCAGGCTGGCTTATCGGCGTGTAACAGCAAGCTGCGCTTTATCGCTTCAATCAATGCGGAGGGCGCCGCGTCGTTAAAGACTATGCCGCTGGCAGAACCGTTATGCAAGCTTTCCGGTAAGGTATCGACGACGGTGTCGGCCAGACCACCGGTTTTGCGGACGATGGGAATAGTGCCGTAACGTTGGCTATACATCTGGTTTAATCCGCAAGGCTCAAATCTGGACGGCATCAGAAAAATATCGGCTCCGGCTTCAATTTGATGGGCCAGCGGTTCGTTATAACCGATGGTGATGGCGATTTTGTCAGGATATAGGCGGGCGAAATCCTGCAGCCTAAGTTCTATGCTTTTATCGCCACTGCCAAGTAAGGCGAACTGTAAGGGCAGGGTGGTCATTTCCGTCAGACAGCTTAACACCAAATCAATACCTTTCTGATCGACCAGTCGGCCTATCAAGGCAAACATAGGTAGATCAGGATTAACCGGTAGGCTCAATTGTTGCTGCAATGCCGCTTTGTTGGCTTGTTTGTTGGGCAGCGATTTGGCGTTATAGGTTTGGCTGATATAGGGATCGGTTTCAGGGTTCCAAATCGTGGTGTCTATGCCGTTGATGATGCCGGACAATCTATCGCGTCGATAGGCCAGCAAGCCTTCCAGTCCGTAGCCATATTCCGGTTTCTGAATTTCTTCGGCGTAGGTTGGACTGACTGTGGTGATCCGATCAGCAAAACGCAAGCCACCTTTAATGAATGACAGCATACCGTGGTATTCCAGGCCGTCCGGGTGCCATAATTGTCCAGGCAGATTCAATTGTGTATAAGCGTTGCTGGGGAATACGCCCTGATAGGCCATATTATGGATGGTAAATATCGTGGCCGGTCGGTATTGTTCCAGCGACAGCAGTGCCGGCACCAATCCGGTTTGCCAGTCATTGCAGTGCACGACATCCGGCTTCCACTCCAAATACGCCCGGTTCATGGCGACTTCGGCAATGATTCGGCAAAACAAAGCATAGCGGTCACCTATGTTGGCCCAGGGTTTTCCGGTTTCGTCGTGGTATGGATTACCGGGTACGTTGAAAAATGGTGGGTAATCAACTAACCAGACGATGACATTGGCGTTGGGCAGGCGGGTTTCCAGAAGATTGACGTCGCAGTTATTGACCCGCACGGTGCAGAGATAACGGCCGGGTTCGCAATTTTTAATCCCCTGATAGTTGGGCATGATGATGCGGATATCCTGACCCAATTCCGCAAGAGCAATGGGCAGGCTGCCGGCGACATCGGCAAGGCCGCCGGTTTTGATCAATGGATGGGCTTCGCTGCTGGCGAATAGAATTTTTTTCATGGGCTTTTTACATTTTTAAAATAATACCGGCCAAGGGTGGCAAGGTGACGAGGATGGAATGTTCCTGGTTCATCCAGGGTTGGGCTTGTGATGAAACTTGGCCGTTACCGAGATTGCTGCCATCGTAAAAGTGGGAGTCGGAATTGAAAATTTCGTAATAAGTGCCGGGGTTAGGAACGCCGATACGGTAACCTTTTCTGGGCACTGGGGTAAAGTTCAGAATTACGATCAAGTCCTCATCCGCCGATTTTCGGCGATAACTGATGATGGATTGTTGAACATCATGGCAATCTATCCATTCAAAACCTTGATGATCAAAATCGAAGTGATAAAGCGCCGGCAGCGAGGAATAAAGCTGATTTAAATCTTTAACCAGACTTTGTATGCCACGGTGATGCGCATAATCCAGCACATACCAGTCCAGGGTGCGATTCACACTCCATTCATTGCCCTGGCCTAATTCGCAGCCCATGAACAGCAGTTTTTTGCCTGGATAGGTAAACATAAACGTATAAAGCAGGCGTAAATTGGCAAAACGTTGCCATTCGTCGCCCGGCATTTTGTTAAGCAATGAGCCTTTGCCGTGCACAACTTCATCGTGGGAAAACGGCAGGATAAAGTTCTCCGAAAACGCATATAGCATTCCGAAGGTTAGCTGATCGTGGTGGTAAGAACGATGGATAGGCTGTTGCTGCATATAGCACAAAATATCATGCATCCAGCCCATATTCCATTTCATGGAAAAGCCCAGTCCGCCGGTCCAGGTGGGGCGGGTAACCTGTGGCCAGGAGGTGGATTCTTCTGCCATGATGACGGTGCCGGGATGCTGCTCATGGGTAACCGCGTTCATGTTGCGTAGAAAGTCGATGGCTTCCAGATTTTCGTTGCCGCCGTACATATTGGGTATCCAATCGTGGGCTTCGCGCGAGTAATCCAGATACAGCATGGAAGCGACGGCATCCACACGCAGGCCGTCCAGATGAAATTCTTCCAGCCAGAACAAGGCGCTGGCCAACAAGAAATTTTTGACTTCATTCCGGCTGTAGTTGTAAATCAGGGTGCCCCAGTCACGATGTTCGCCTTTGCGCGGATCTTCATGTTCATAAAGTGGGCTGCCGTCAAAACGGGCGAGGCCGAAACTGTCTTTCGGGAAATGGGCCGGTACCCAGTCCAGTAAGACACCGATTTGATTGGCGTGGCAGGTGTCGACAAAGTAGCGAAAATCATCCGGGCTGCCGTGGCGGCTGGTAGGTGCAAAATAACCGGTGGTTTGGTAGCCCCAGGATATATCCAGCGGATGTTCGGTAATCGGTAGTAATTCGATGTGGGTAAAGCCCATTTGTTTGACATATTCGACCAACTGATCCGCCAATTCCCGATAATTGAGGAAATTGCCTCGGTTGTCACGGCGCCACGAACCTAGGTGCACTTCGTAAATCGACATCGGTTGGTGTAACCAATTGCTGTTTTTACGGTGTTCAAGCCAGTTTTTATCCTGCCATTGATAACTGTTTTCTGCAGTGACTATCGCTGCGGTTTGTGGGCGAAATTCAAACTGTTGACCGTAAGGATCGGTTTTAATCAGCAGTTGCTCGGTTTGACGATTCAGAATTTCAAATTTATATAAACAGCCGGTTTGTAGACCGGGGATGAAGATTTCCCATATCCCAGTGCTGCCAAGATTGCGCATGGGGTGGGAGCGTCCATCCCAGCGGTTAAAATCTCCGACCACGCTGACGCGTTGCGCATTGGGCGCCCATACGGCGAAATAGACGCCGTCTATGCCATCCAGTGTGTGCAGATGCGACCCCAGTTTTTCATAAATATGCCAGTGGCGGCCTTCACCGAATAAATGCTGATCAAACTCGGGCAATACCGAACCAAAGCTGTAAGGGTCGTAATGTTGATGTTGCCCACCGTCTTTATCGATCCAGAACAGTTGGTAGTGGGTGGGGATTTGTTCGGTCGATGGGTAATATTCAAACAGGTCTGTACCGACAATGCGTTTCATTTCAATGCTATCGGTTTCGATTTTTACGGATTCCGCATAGGGCAGGAAGACGCGAATTACCGTTTTGCCGTCCTTGATTTGTCGGCCTAAAACGGAAAAAGGGTCGTGATGTTTTGCATCAATAATTTTTAAGATGTCAGAATCAAGCGTGATTTTTTTGCTTGGCTTGTTCATTTTGCTGGGCCTCGGTTATAGTGCGTTTGTTTTTGGAAAAGGTCGGCAATGGCAGGACAAAAGTTCTATTCGCAGTGTTTAGCCGTTTGATTTTTACTTTTTGGTGAAGAGTAACGATAATGGCGTAAGGCGGCAAGTAAAAGTCGATATAAATTCTGTCGTCAACCAGTTTTTGGTGGAAATAATAATTTTGCTAGGGGAAAAAAATATGTCAATCGTGGATTCACAAAATCAGCAAAGACGGGTCAGTGAATTGACTCGCAACACCATTGCTTTGATTTTAGCCGGTGGCCGTGGGTCACGGCTCAAGCACATGACCGATTGGCGGGCAAAGCCGGCGGTTCCATTTGGTGGAAAATTTCGGATTATCGATTTTCCGTTGTCTAACTGTATCAATTCCGATATTCGCAAAATAGGCGTGTTGACCCAGTATAAAGCCGATTCACTGATTCGACACATCCAGCAAGGTTGGGGGTTTTTACGCGGCGAGTTTGGTGAATATGTCGATTTAATGCCGGCCCAGCAACGCCATGATGAGCACTCCTGGTATCAGGGCACGGCCGATGCGATTTATCAGAATATAGATATCCTCAGAGCACGCAACCCTGAGTTTGTGCTGGTATTGGCCGGCGATCACATTTACAAAATGGACTATTCGGCAATGCTGGCCGATCACGTTGCGAATAATGCCGATTTGACCATAGGCTGCATTGAAGTGCCGCTGCAAGACGCCAAGGAGTTTGGCGTGATGCATGTGGATGAAAATAGACGGGTGAAAGCATTCGTTGAAAAACCGGAAAATCCGCCAGTGATGCCGGGCCGGGATAATACCGCGTTGGCTTCAATGGGTATTTATGTGTTTAATGCTGCCTTTTTGTTCGAACAATTGATTAAAGATGCTGATATGCCGGGGTCTAACCGGGATTTTGGCAAGGATATTATTCCGGCGGTGATCGATAAATACCGGGTGAATGCTTATCCGTTTCTGGATTTGCAAAGCGGCCAACAAAGCTATTGGCGTGATGTCGGTACTATTGATGCTTATTGGGCGGCTAATATGGAACTTATCGGGGTTAAACCTGATTTGAATTTGTACGATAATACTTGGCCGATCTGGACCTATCAATCACAGACACCGCCCGCTAAATTTGTGTTTGACGATGACGATAGACGGGGCCAAGCAATTGACTCCATGGTGTCCGGTGGTTGCGTCATTTCCGGCGCGGTGGTTAGACATTCGCTGCTATTTTCTCAAGTTAGGGTCAATTCTTATACCACGGTTAAAGATTCAGTGGTGATGCCGGAAGTAAACATAGCCCGTCATTGCCGGATAACTAAGGCCATTATTGAAAAAGGCTGCCAAGTGCCTGAGGGTACAGTGATAGGGGAAAATAGAGAGGATGATGAAAGACGTTTTTATGTCAGTGCCGGCGGCGTGACATTAGTAACGTCTGATATGCTGGGGCAGCGTAGGCATTATGTCAGATAAATTGAGTGTGGTGCTCTGTTGGCACATGCACCAGCCTGAATATCGGGATATGCAAAGCGGTGAATTTAAATTACCGTGGACATATCTGCATGTGATTAAGGATTATGTCGACATGGCGGCGCATCTGGAAGCTGCGCCGCAGGCCAAGGCGGTGGTTAATTTTGCGCCGATTTTGCTGGAGCAGATTGAAGATTATTCCAACCAGGTGAGCGCATATCTGCATGACCGTATTCAAATAAAAGATCCGTTGCTGGCGGCTTTGGTGGAAACGACTGTTTCTGCCGATCCCGAGGAACGCTTGAAATTGTTGAAAGACTGTAAAAAAGCCAATCGGGAAAGGCAGATCAACCGGTATCCGGCGTTTCGCAAGTTAATCGAAATGGCCGATTGGCTGCAAAGCCATCAAGATGCGATAAACTATGTCAATGCCCAATTCACCTCCGATATTTTGGTCTGGTATCATCTGATCTGGATGGGCGAGACGGTTAAACTAGGTGACTCCCGGATAAGCCGGTTAATTGCAAAAGGCAGTGGCTTTACTTTGTATGACAGGATAGAAGTGGTTGAGGTTATTGGCGATTTATTGGCGAAAGTCATTTATCGGTATAAAGCCTTAGCCAGAAAAGGACGAATTGAGTTATCGGTAACGCCCTATGCGCATCCTATCATGCCGTTGATGATTGATATAAACAGCGCAAAGGAAGCTATGCCGGGGGTGAGTTTGCCGGCGCTTGTCGCTTATCCCGGTGGCGAGCAGCGGGTTGCCTGGCACGTTCGTAAAGGGGTGGCTACCTTTAAGCATTTTTTTGGATTTGAGCCGCAAGGTTGTTGGCCGTCGGAAGGTGGCGTTAGTCAAGAGACCTTACGGTTGCTGGCGGATGCCGGTTTTAAATGGACGGCCAGTGGCGGCAATGTACTGCAAAACAGCTTGCAGGCATCGGCTTTAGATGCACATAATGTTTACCAGCCATTCAAACTTCCAACGACTGATATTGCCTGTTTTTTTAGAGATGATGGTTTGTCGGATCTGATAGGTTTTGAATATTCTAAATGGCATGCCGATGATGCGGTAGCCGATCTTATTCAGCACCTGGAAAATATTGCCGTTCATCACAAGCAATCAGGCATTGTTTCGATTATCATGGATGGCGAAAATGCTTGGGAATATTTCCCAGACAATGGCTTTTATTTTTTAAACGCCTTGTATCAACGGTTAAGCAATCATCCAAAATTGAAATTGACTACCTTTTCTGAATACCTTGAGACTGTCGATGATATTAGGATATTGCCTAGATTGATCGCCGGCAGTTGGGTTTACGGTACATTTTCAACCTGGATAGGTGATGCCGATAAAAATTGCGGTTGGGATATGTTGGGCGATGTTAAAGTTGTTTTTGACAGGGTGGTGGCCCAAGGCCGACTATCGGAACAGCAATTGGCTATTGCGGAAGCACAACTCGGAGTTTGTGAAGGTTCAGATTGGTTTTGGTGGTTTGGCGATTATAATCCCGGCGAAGCGGTCAGTGATTTTGAAAAACAATACCGCTTGAATCTAAGTAATCTTTATCGCTTGCTGGGCGAAGAGCCACCGGCTTATTTGGCCTTATCCTTTACCCAAGGCTCTGGTACACCGGCAATGGGCGGGGCGATGCGGCGCGGAATCGAAATTTAATTTACCTATCAAACAAACATGAGTTCTCTTTTGGATAAACGCCGTGCAGGTGTATTGTTGCATATTACTTCTTTGCCGGGTCGGGGAGATTGCGGCGATTTGGGCCGGGAGGCCTATAATTTCATCAATTTTTTACATGACGCGGGCCTTACGGTTTGGCAGACGCTGCCACTGGGGATGCCGCATGGTGATGGTTCGCCGTATCAATGTTTGTCGGCTCATGCCGGTAACCCGGCGTTAATCAGTCTGGATTGGCTGGTGGAAAAAGGTTGGCTACCCAGTAATGAGCAATGTGCTGATTGCCATGGCGGGCATGAATTCAGCAAAAGCTGTTTAATTGCTAAAGCTTATTTCGGTTTTCAATCGCAGGCCACGGCGGAAGAGCATCAAGACTTTCAGCAGTTTTGTCTGGATAAAGCCAGCTGGCTGGACGATTTTGCCTTGTTTATTGCCTTTAGAAATATATTTGCGCACAAAAGCTGGATCGAATGGCCGGATGATTTGCAGCAAAGAAATCCGCAAATGTTGGAAGAAGCCAAACATTTACTTAAATCGGTGCTGGATGGCGTAAAGTTTGAACAATATTTGTTTTTTCGGCAGTGGCATGAATTGAAAGCCTATGCCGCGCAAAAAAATGTATTGCTATTTGGCGATATTCCGATTTTTGTTTCCTATGATAGCGCCGATGTTTGGGCTAATCGGAAAGAGTTCAAGTTAAATGAATTTGGTGCGATGGACGTTGTCGCCGGAGTACCGCCGGATTATTTTTCTGAAAATGGTCAGCGCTGGGGTAATCCGCATTATGATTGGGATTATCAGCGGCAAACCGGTTTTAAATGGTGGCTGGATCGATTGGCGAGTCAATATGAAATGTTTGACATTCTCAGGATTGATCATTTCAGAGGTTTTGAAGCGGCCTGGGAAATTCCAGCCGATGAAGATACGGCGATTAACGGTAAATGGGTCGCAGCTCCCGGTTGGGAATTACTGAAAGCCATCCAGGAAAAATTTCCATCTTTGTCTTTGGTCGCGGAAGATTTGGGAATCATTACTCAACAGGTTGAAGCTTTGCGTGACGATTTTCATTTGCCTGGCATGAAAATTCTGCAATTTGCCTTTGACGGTAATAATAACAATCCCTATTTGCCGATGAATTATCAACGAAACGCGGTGGTCTATACTGGTACTCATGATAACGATACTACATTAGGTTGGTTTGACGGCATGGGCAATGACGAAAAACAGCGCATATACGATTATCTGGGTTGGTCCAGTATGCCGATGCCTAATGCACTGATACACACTGCGCTGGCTTCTGTTGCCAATCTGGCGGTTATTCCGATGCAGGATATTTTGGGTTTGGGATCGAAAGATAGAATGAATACGCCAGGCACCACGGAAGGCAATTGGCGTTGGCGGTTTGATTGGTCGCAACTGACCGGCGACAGAGTGAATTATCTGACCCATTTAATCCAGATGTTTGGACGTTAGTAATGTGAATTGAGTCATTTTTTAAGAGTAGAGCCTAATGAAAGCACCAAATTGGTTTATCGGTAGAAATATGTTTCTGCTCTTTTTACTTGCTTTTTTTATAGTCTTACCGGGCTGTTCGGCAAGAAATGCCGCGAATGATGCTTTTTCCGGTTCGGAAAGTGTCAACAATAATGCGCAAACTATTCCTGCTTCGTTTGATACGGTTTGGAATGCAGCCTTAGTTTTGGTTGCGCAGCAGGGTTTCAATATTGAGCAAATGGATGTAAAGGCTAGAGTCATTACTGTCAACAAAGAAATACACAACGATGATGATCACGAGCTCTCGCATACGGTGAAAGCCACCATTACGGTGATTCCTGTAGCGGATACACAGACGCGCGTTATGCTCGCTGCCAATCAAACCACTGAACTGCATAAAAAGACGACTGTATGGTGGCACTTGTTATGGATTATTCCGCTTATCCCGATTGATACCGAATATACTACGGTGGTCACCGATCGGGACACCATCCGCTCCCCTGATTTTTATCAGGACTTTTTTTCAGGGCTGCTTGCAAATATTGCGGCTAAAGAGCAGTGAGATTGTTGCGGTAAAAGCTGATATTTGCAATTTTGCTGTGTGCGACTACGATCCGCTCTGCTAAAAACTGTGCAAACGGCTCTCAGTCTATGGGGTTCGGGTTCATGTCGGTGGATGCCCCCAACTGATCATCAATAACAGACCCTAGTAATATCCAAATTAGTAATGAAAAACACCCCTAATCCTCACGAAAGTGACCCTTCCGGCCACACGCCGATGATGCAGCAATTTCTTCGCATCAAGTCGCAACACCCCGAGACGCTGCTGTTTTACCGAATGGGTGATTTTTATGAACTGTTTTTTGACGATGCCAAAAAAGCGGCACAATTGCTGGATATTACCCTAACCGCGCGCGGACAATCCGCCGGACTGCCGATTCCGATGGCCGGTATTCCTTATCATGCTGCTGAAAACTATATAGCAAGGTTGCTCAAGCAAGGCGAGTCGATTGCGATTTGCGAGCAAATCGGCGATCCGGCTAAATCCAAAGGCCCGGTGGAGCGCAAAGTCGTGCGCATCGTCACCCCCGGCACCGTCACTGACGAAGCCTTGCTGGAAGATCGTAAGGATAATTTACTGACGGCATTGGCGGTTTTTGATAAATTTTATGGCTTGGCCAGTCTGGATTTAGGTAGCGGCAAACTGGTATTGCAACAATTTGATAACGAAACACAGTTGCTTGGGGAAATTGAGCGTCTTAGCCCGGCAGAGTTGTTGTTCAGCGAGGCTCTTACTCTCCCGGCGGCGCTAAAAGAGCGGCGCGGTTTGTGTAGACGTCCGCCCTGGCATTTTGATTTGGATAGTTGTCGGTTGCTGATTCTGAAACAGTTTAACTGCCATGATCTAAAAGGTTATGGTTGCGAGCATTTACCGGCAGCTATTTGCGCGGTGGGTTGTTTATTGCAATACGTGCGCGATACCCAGCAAAGCGCACTGCCGCATTTGCAAGGCATCAGCGTTGAAGATTGCGATGACAGCATTAGTCTGGATGCCGCCAGTCGCCGTAATTTAGAATTGGATTATCATCCCAGCGGGCAAGCGCAGTTTACCTTGCTAGGTGTACTGGATAAAACGGCTACCGCAATGGGCGGGCGTTGTTTGCGTCGGTGGCTGCACCGGCCATTGCGCGATCAAGCTTTGCTCAATGGTCGTTACGCCTGCATCGCCAGTCTGCTGGAAAATCAGCGTTATGTCAATTTACAGCAAAGTCTGCGTCAGGTTGGCGATATTGAACGTATTAGTTCACGCATAGCCTTAAAATCCGCCCGGCCGCGCGATTTGTTGGTGTTGCGGCAAACACTGACTGTGTTACCGGATTTGCAAGCGCTGTTGGCGGATACCGACAATACCCATCTGGATGATTTGCGCCTAAAATTGCCGGAGCAGCCGCAGATGTTGCTCTTGCTGCAACGTGCGGTGATCGACAACCCGCCGGTGCTGATTCGTGATGGTGGGGTAATCGCCCCCGGCTACCATCCAGAGCTTGATGAACTGCGAAATCTTAGCCAAAACGCCGATCAATTTTTGATTGATATGGAGCAGCGGGAACGGCAAGCCTCGGGTATTGCCAATCTCAAGGTAAACTACAACCGGGTACATGGTTATTACATCGAAATTTCCAATGCTCAGGCTGACAAGGTGCCGGCTCATTACACGCGTAAGCAAACCTTAAAAGGCGCGGAGCGGTATATTACCGCTGAACTAAAAAGCTTTGAAGATAAGGTATTGAGTGCCCGCGAGAAATCGTTGGCCTTTGAAAAAGCTTTGTATGATGAGTTATTGACTACCTTGGCGCAATCAATGGCCGCATTGCAGTGCTGTGCAGCCGCGCTGGCGGAACTGGATGTATTGGTTAATTTTGCAGAGCGGGCTGAAAGCTTGAATCTCTCGCAACCGGTATTGGCTCAGCAACCGGGGATCGACATCGTTGCCGGCCGTCATCTGGTCGTAGAACAGTTATCCAGCATTCCTTTTGTCGCCAATGATCTTAATTTTTCCAATGACAAACGGATGCTGGTTATTACCGGCCCGAATATGGGCGGTAAATCGACCTATATGCGACAGGCGGCGCTGATTGTATTGTTGGCGCATATCGGTTGCTATGTGCCTGCGGCTTCTTTGCGTTGTGGGCCTATCGATAAAATCTTTACCCGGATAGGGGCTTCTGACGATTTATCGAGCGGCCGCTCCACTTTTATGGTGGAAATGTCAGAAACAGCTAATATCCTGCATAATGCCTCCAGTTGCAGTCTGATTTTGATGGACGAAATCGGTCGCGGTACCAGCACTTTTGATGGTTTGTCGCTGGCTTGGGCTTGTGCGGATTTTTTAGCCCGGCAAACCAGGGCCTTTACGCTGTTTGCTACCCATTATTTTGAACTGACATCGTTGGCCGAAGAACAATCTATTATCGCCAATGTGCATCTTGACGCCATGGAACACGGTGACAAAATTGTGTTTTTGCATGCGGTTAAAGACGGCCCGGCCAATCAGAGCTATGGCTTGCAAGTTGCGGCTTTGGCGGGTGTGCCGCAGTTGGTGATCGCCAATGCCAAACTCAAACTGCAACAATTGGAAAACACGGCTTATCTGGAACAACAAAGCCATAGTGAGGTGAATCAGTTCGATCTTTTTACTGCAAAAGAGTGTCATCCCGCTGTTTGTTTGCTTGAGGAACTAAACCCTGATAATTTAAGTCCCCGTCAGGCGCTGGATACTTTGTATCGGTTGAAAAAATTAGTCGCTGCCGGCTAGTTTTTGCTGTTTATGACGACTGATAGCCGGTAAAACTGCAAACTTTCAGCTTGCCGCTTGCTTATGAGCTTGTTCATTGTCATCTTCGAACATTATAATGCAGACGTTATCAACTATAGCCTGCATTTTCGCCGATACAGACTTCAAAATTTTGCTTAAAAAATGAAAAATCAGACATTTAAACCCTGCGATTTAGTCATCTACGGCGCATTGGGCGACTTATCAAAACGTAAGTTATTGATTTCACTTTATCGATTGGAGAAGCATCACCTGTTGGAAGAGGATACCCGCATTATTGGCGTGGACAGGCTGGAAGTCAGCAGCGAGGGATTTATTGAGATCGCCCATAATAGCCTGCACTCTTTTTTGAATAATTCAATTGACGAGCAGATTTGGGAAAAGTTTTCCAAACGTTTATCATATTTAAGAATTGACCTCACTCAAGCTGAACAATATAAGCAGCTTAATGGGGTGGTGGATGCTGAAAACCGGGTGATGGTTAACTATTTGGCCGTCTCGCCGGTCTTGTTTAAAAGCATCTGTCAGGGGCTGCACAGTAGTGGAGTGCTCAATGCGGAAACCCGATTGGTTATGGAAAAACCCATAGGTCACGATCTTAAATCTTCTCAGGAGATTAATGATGTGGTTGCCGAAGCATTTCATGAGGATCAGGTCTACCGTATCGATCATTATTTGGGTAAGGAAACTGTATTAAATCTGTTGGCCTTGCGCTTTGCCAATTCCATATTCACCAATAACTGGAACCATAATACGATAGATCACATTCAGATTACCGTGGGTGAAGATATTGGTATAGAAGGGCGTTGGGATTATTTTGATAAAACCGGGCAATTGCGCGACATGTTGCAAAACCACTTGCTGCAGATTTTAACCTTTGTGGCGATGGAACCACCGGCAGATCTGTCGGCGGAAAGCATACACAGTGAAAAAATCAAAGTTTTAAAAGCACTGCGCCCCATCACTAAACGCAATGTAGAAGAAAAAACCGTTCGCGGCCAATATGCAACCGGGTTTATCAAAGGTCAAGCGGTTCCAGGTTATCTGGAAGAAGAAGGGGCGAATACTGCTAGTGCCACGGAAACCTTTGTCGCCATTCGCGTGGATGTTGACAACTGGCGGTGGGCAGGGGTACCGTTCTACCTACGCACTGCCAAGCGCACACCGAATAAACGAACCGAGATTGTGGTTAACTTTAAGCAGTTACCGCATAATATTTTTAAAGACAGTTTCCGCAATTTGCCTGAAAATAAATTGGTGATTCATTTGCAACCGAATGAAGGCGTAGAAATTGTGATGCTGAACAAAGTGCCGGGGATAGACGGCAATATTAAATTGCAGCAAACCAAACTGGATTTGAGTTTCTCGGAAACTTTCAAGGAAAATCGGATTTTCGGCGGTTACGAAAAATTGATACTTGAAGCTTTGCGTGGCAATCCTACCTTGTTTTTAAGCCGCGAAGAAATTGAACAGGCCTGGATCTGGGTTGATTCGATACAATCTGCCTGGGCCGAGAGTCGTATCAAACCCAAACCGTATCCTGCGGGTAGTTGGGGCCCTATCGCATCGGTGGCCTTGTTGGCCAGAGACGGTCGCGCTTGGGAAGAATAAATTCTGCATTGATCTTTGAGAAATACTGTCATGGTTAGAGAATTTCATTTCGAGCAGCGTAGTCATCTGTTCACCGCGTTAACGGCGGAATGTCAAGATATTCTGTCCGAATCGCTTAGTAAGCACGGTGTCGCTACGCTGCTGGTTTCCGGTGGCAGCACCCCGGCACCGCTGTATGAAGCATTGTCCAAATCCGAACTGGCCTGGAAAAAAATTAAGGTCGCGTTGGTTGACGAGCGCTGGGTCGACCAACAGCACAACGCTAGTAACGAAGCGTTGATTAAACGCAGTTTACTGATTAATAACGCTAAAGTTGCCGCATTTACCGGCATGAAAACCACCGACAAAACCCCGGCGAAAGGCCTTAGTGAAACGGAGGCAAACTATCGGGCATTGCCGCAGCCATTTACTGTGGCGATAGTCGGCATGGGCGCCGATGGCCACACGGCCTCGTTATTTCCTTATGCTGATGGTTTGAAGAAAGCCTTATTGGCCGAAAGTGAACAGCTAACTGCCGCAATTAACGCCAAACCGAGCACGGTGACCGGCCCGAACACAGAACGGATGACTTTAACGTTGGCCGGTTTGTTGAAATGCGAGCGGCTGATTATTTTATTGACTGGTGAAGATAAGCTGGCGGTGTTCGATCAAGCCATGAAGCCGGGGCCTGTGGAAGAGATGCCCATCCGGGCCTTGCTGCATCAGGAGAAAGTGCCTGTGGAATTGTATTGGGCGCCGTGAGTCAGCGTATAAGGCCATTAAACAGGCACGGCATGACAATTACTCATGTAGTGTAGCGGGATGTGTTGAACGGCATCAGGGGGGCTTTCGCAATTGATGCGCTTCACGCTGTTCAGCACATCTTAATAATACTGTATGCCCGGAAAAGTAAGCGCATATCCACACTTATTCCGTATTAACTATTAACTGTGGGTTGTGAAAGCTTAAAAATCAATGGCTGTAGGATGGGTTTCGCTTTCGCTCTGCCTACCCCTATGTTGAATAGTTACATTCCGTTTTTCTTTTCGCCCATAATCCATACCATTCAGGAGCCTTATGCATCCTATTTTAGAAAAAGTTACCGCCGAGGTGGTGGAACGCAGCCGAGAAAGCCGTTCTGCTTATTTGGCCCGTATCAATGCCGCCATTGAAAGCGGTCCACACCGCTCTAAATTGGCTTGCGGCAATTTGGCTCACGGTTTTGCGGCTTGTGCCGGCACAGAAAAAGATGATCTGGCAAATGCTCAGAAAGCCAATGTTGCTATTGTTTCCGCGTACAACGACATGCTGTCGGCGCACGAACCGTATAAAGATTATCCGCCGTTGATAAAACAGGCAATACGCGATGCCGGCGGCGTTGCGCAATTTGCCGGCGGTGTGCCCGCCATGTGCGATGGGGTTACCCAGGGGCAGCCCGGTATGGAGTTATCGTTATTCAGCCGTGATGTGATTGCCATGTCGACTGCAATCAGCTTGAGCCATAATATGTTCGATGCGGCGTTGTATTTGGGGGTTTGCGATAAAATTGTACCCGGCTTGTTGATAGGTGCGCTTAGCTTTGGTCATCTGCCGGCGGTTTTTGTACCGGCCGGCCCTATGCCTAGTGGTCTGCCTAACAAGGAAAAGGTGCGCATACGTCAGCTCTATGCGGAAGGCAAAGTAGGCCGTAAGGAATTACTGGAGTCAGAATCTTTATCCTATCATAGTCCAGGCACCTGCACCTTCTACGGTACAGCCAACAGCAACCAGATGATGGTGGAGATCATGGGGCTGCATTTACCCGGCAGTTCCTTTGTCAACCCCTATACGCCGTTACGCGACGAATTGACTAAAGCGGCTGCGCAACAGGTGTTGAAATTAACGGCACTGGGCAAAGATTTTCGTCCTATTGCACATGTGGTCGATGAAAAAGCAATTTTAAATGCTTTGATCGGCTTGCTGGCGACTGGCGGATCGACTAATCATACGATACATTTAATTGCTATTGCTCGTGCGGCAGGCATTATTATCAACTGGAACGATTTTGATCAGTTATCGAAAATTATTCCGTTGTTGACTAAAATTTATCCTAATGGCTCGGCAGATATCAACCATTTTCAGGCCGCCGGTGGTATGGGGGTGCTGATAGGCGAACTGTTGAGCAACGGCTTGTTGCATGGCGATATTTTGACCATTGGCGATCAGCGCGGTATGGCGCAGTATACCCAGGAACCTAAATTACTGGATGGGCAATTACAATGGCAGCCTGGCCCGGAAAGTTCTCTGGATGCAGCAGTGATTGCACCGGTGAGCAAACCGTTTGCCGCAGGCGGTGGGTTGCATGTTTTGCATGGCAACTTGGGGCGAGGCATTTCCAAAATTTCAGCCGTTGCCGAACAGCATCAGGTCGTCACCGCGCCTGCCGTGGTATTTGATGATCAGGATGATGTGGTCGCAGCGTTTAAACGTGGTGAGCTGGAAAAGGATTGCATTGTCGTACTACGCTTTCAGGGGCCTAAAGCCAACGGGATGCCGGAATTGCATAAATTAACGCCGCCGCTGGGCGTGCTCCAGGATCGAGGTTTTAAAGTCGCGTTGATTACCGATGGGCGCATGTCCGGCGCTTCCGGCAAAGTGCCTTCCGCTATTCATATGCATCCAGAATGTATTGATGGCGGGCCGCTGATTAAAGTTCGCGACGGCGATATCATCGTACTTAACACCCAAAGCGGCGAAGTGAATGTGCTGGTTGACCCCATTGAGTTCGAGGCCAGGATTCCGCTAGCAAACCGAGCAAAAGATCATCATTTCGGTATGGGGAGGGAATTGTTCGGTGCATTCCGCGCCAATGCTTCATCGGCTGAAACCGGTGCAACTAATTTATTTTAATATTAATTTGTAACTATTCAGCGTAATTTTTTAGCCTGTAAAGCAATGTGTTAAGGATGTGCGCAGCAGCGTGAAGTGCGTCTGTCGCGATTGATGCGCCTCCTTTTCTAGGCACATCCTATGCAGTTTATCTATTTACACTGAGTAATTACATTATTTTAGCTTTTTCAATATTATCTTAAAAGCTAAGGAATTAAACGATCATTATCCCTATTGCTGTTTAGAGATAGGGTAGGGTCCAGGTTTAAACAACCAGGCTAAAATTGAAAACGCGGCAACTACAACAACCGGAGTTATACATGACTAGATCCATTAAGGAAGTAATGACCACTTCACCGGTAATCCCGGTCATGGTCATCAATCAGCTGGAATTGGCTGTTCCTTTGGCGTACGCATTGGTGGCAGGGGGCTTAAAAGTGCTGGAAATCACCTTGCGTACTCCCGTAGCACTTGAGGCCATCCGTCGCATTAAGGCGGAGGTGCCGGGCGCTATCGTTGGTGCAGGCACGATTATCAATACTCAGACACTGGATCAAGCTCTGCATGCTGGTGCAGAATTTATCGTCAGCCCAGGTGTGACCGACAGCTTGTTGGATGCGGCCTTAAGCTCGGGTATACCCATTCTGCCGGGCGTGGTGACGCCTAGTGAAGTGATGCGGCTGTTGGATAAAGGCATTACTGCCATGAAATTTTTCCCGGCGGAAGCGGCTGGTGGTATCCCGATGCTGAAATCTATCGGCGGACCATTGCCGCAAGTGACCTTTTGCCCAACCGGCGGCGTGACTCCTAAGAATGCTCCAGACTATTTGGCGCTCAGCAATGTGGCTTGTGTTGGCGGTTCCTGGATGGCGCCGGCCAATTTGGTTGATGCCGGCGACTGGGTGGAAATTACCCGTCGTGCGCTTGAGGCGACCGCGCTAAAAAATTAATTTGTTTGACAATTACGGAAAATAACCTGATTTACTGGCTTGTGACGGATTGATGTTTTGCTTCGGTCAGGTGCAGGCCGAAGCTGCAATTTTTGCAGGCATTCCCATCAGCAATTCATCAGTTTTATGGCGTATTTATGACGATTAATCAGCAAAACCATAGTGATTATATTGTTACTAAGTGGCTATTAGACTTGAAATTATTGGCGGCTGCCGTGTCGTCAGCCTTTTTCCTGTTGACTTTTAGGAAAAAATCCTTCAATTTACGCATCTGGTGTGGCTATCCAAAGCGCTCGGCGTGTGCCAAAAAAGTCCTAAAGGGCAGTCATCCAAACAGAGCTTTATACTAATATTAGTCTTAACAACATAAAATTGTACTCTGTCTCATCAACAGATTACCAGGAGGAAACATATGAAGAAGCCTGTAAAAAACTGGCTGCTTGCTTCGACTGTAGCTACTTTGCTTGCTGCACCCACTGTATCTACTGCTAACAGCGACGTTGAAAAATTGACACAAGACCCAGCTAACTGGGCTACATGGGGCGGTGATTACGCCGGCACTCGTTACAGCAAGTTGTCGCAAATCAACACTCAAAACGTTAAAACTTTGCAACCTGCCTGGTCTTTTTCAACAGGCGTATTGCGTGGTCACGAAGGCGGCCCTTTAGTTGTTAATGGCGTCCTGTATGTTCATACCCCATTTCCTAACACCGTTTACGCAATCGATCAAAAAACCAAAGCAGTCATCTGGGAATTTACCCCAACTCAAGATGCTGACGTCACCATTCCTGTGATGTGCTGCGATACTGTAAACCGTGGTTTGGCTTACGGCGACGGCAAAATTTTCGTACAACAATCAGATACCGTTCTGACTGCTCTGGATGCAAAAACCGGCAAACGCGTATGGAGCGTACAAAACGGCGACCCAAAATTGGGTATGACCAACACCAACGCACCTATCGTTGTTAAAGATAAAGTTCTGACCGGTATCGCCGGCGGTGAATTTGGTGTTCGCGGCTTCTTGGCTGCTTACAACATCCGCACCGGCCAATTGGAGTGGAAAGGCTACAGCATGGGTCCAGACAAAGATACTCTGATCAACCCTAGCAAAACAACTGCTTGGAAAGACGGCAAAGTTCAACCAGTCGGCCCTGATTCCAGTACCAGCACCTGGAAAGGTGACCAATGGAAAATCGGCGGCGGTACCACCTGGGGCTGGTACAGCTACGATCCTAAATTGAATCTGGTCTATTACGGCTCAGGTAACCCTTCAACCTGGAACCCTGTACAACGTCCAGGCGACAACAAATGGTCTATGTCTTTGTGGGCTCGTGATGCTGACACCGGTGAAGTTAAATGGGTTTACCAAATGACTCCACATGACGAATGGGACTATGACGGTATCAACGAAACCGTTCTGGTTGACCAAGAAGTTAAAGGCAAACTGCACAAAACGATTGTTCACTTTGACCGTAACGGCTTTGGCTATACCCTGGATCGTGAAAACGGCGAACTGTTGGTTGCTGAAAAATTCGACAAAACTGTCAACTGGGCAACCCATGTTGATCTGAAAACCGGCCGCCCACAAGTGGTGCCTGAGTTCAGTACCGAATTCCACGGCGAAGACGTTAACACTGTAGGTACTTGCCCTGCAGCGTTGGGTGCAAAAAACCAACAGCCAGTTTCTTACTCACCACAAACCGGCCTGTTCTATATCTCAGGCAACCATTTGTGCATGGAGTATGAACCGTTCGAAGTGTCTTACACCGCAGGTCAACCTTATGTAGGCGCGACCTTGAACATGATGCCGGCAGGCGCTGACGCCATCACCGGTCAAAAAGACGGCACCACCAACCTGGGTCAATTCACAGCGTATGATGCCAAAACCGGCAAAATCGCTTGGTCTAATAAAGAGCAATTTTCCGTATGGTCTGGTTCAGTGGCTACTGCCGGCGGCGTTGTTTTCTACGGCACACTGGAAGGTTATTTGAAAGCAGTTGATGCGAAAACCGGTAAAGAATTGTATAAATTCAAAACTCCATCCGGTATCATCGGCAACGTGAATACCTGGGAATTTGAAGGCAAACAATATGTTGGCGTTCTGTCAGGTATCGGCGGCTGGGCAGGTATCGGTATCGCAGCTGGTTTGGATGACGGCTCTTCATCAACCAACACCGAAGGTTTGGGTGCGGTTGGTGCATACAGAAGCTTGAGTTCTTACACCAAATTAGGTGGTGTACTGACTGTGTTCGCTTTGCCTAACTAAGATCTAAATCTTTAGATTTAAGTGAAGCAAGCCTTGGCCGAGCAATCGGTCAAGGCTTTTTTATGCATACTGTTTTAATAAGGAAGCTGTGATGAAAAAAATCTCGATGGTCGCCAAATTTTTGCTTCTGACTAGCCTGTCTACAGGAACTGTGATGGCTGAGACTCAAGACAAATTTAGGGTTTGCGCCGATCCCTTGCATCCCCCTTACTCAACAAAAGACCAAACCGGCTATGAAAATAAAATTGCCGCGCTGTTTGCTGAGCAATTAAATCAACCACTGGAATATACTTGGTTTCCGGAGCGGATGGGTTTTATTCGCAACACGCTAAAAGCAGAGAATGATAATGGTCAAGGCTATAAATGCGATGTAGTGATGGGCTTGCCGGTCGGCTCGGATTTGGCGCAAACCACCAAACCTTATCTGCATTCCACCTATGTGTTGCTGATAGCTAAAGGCCGTGGCTGGGATGAAATCAGCGATGCCGGGCAATTACCGCAATTGCCGATAACTAAGCAGGAAAGCCTTAAAATCGCCATGTTTGACCGTGGTCCAGGCACCGCCTGGCTACAGCAAAACGGTTTATTACAGCAAGGCGTGCCTTATCAAAGTTTAACCGGCGATAACGAGCATAATGTTGCGATGCAGATTGATAAGGATTTGCGTAGCGGCGTGATCGATATGGTCATCCTGTGGGGGCCTATGGCCGGCTATGTGCAATCACAAAGCCCTAAAGGTAGCTATATTGCGATACCGATGCAATCAACACCCAGCATTCAATTTGATTTCTCCATGGCGATGGCGGTACGGCAAGGCGACAACCAAAGAAAGCAGCTGTTGAATGAGTTAATCGACAAAAATCTAGACAAGATAACCGCGATTATTGCCGATTACGGTATTGTGACGCTGCCGATTGTGGAGCCTACTCCTAAACAGGGTGATAAGTAAGGAAGGCTAGTAGTTCGCCAAACCTATAATCCTAGAATCAGCAGTTGACCGCTCATCTGTTATCGTAAAGGCTTATCGTCACTGGAAAAGATAGGCTTGAGACAGTGGCCAAATACCTTATAGGTGTTGAATAGCGTGAAGTGCATCTTGCGCGATTGATGCACCTCCTATCGTTGGCACATCCTATATTCTCTGGCACAGCATAGTAAGGTTGGTAACAGTAAGTTGAGAGGTAATGATGAACAGCAAGGATTTAGCCAACGACGGCTTTAATATGGCATTACCGGATGGAGAATCGGTTTGGATAAGGCCAGTTAGACCGAGTGACGGGCCTTTGCTGCAAAACGGCATGGCCTCATTATCGCCGCAATCACGTTTATTTCGGTTCTTTTCCCCTATATCCAAGTTGTCCGACGAGCAATTGCATTATTTTACTGAAGTCGATCAGCATAACCATGTAGCGTGGATAGCGTTGAGCCAAAAACAGCCAGAACCATCAGGACTAGGCATAGCCCGCTTTATTCGCTTACAGGATAAGCCTAATGTTGCCGAATTTGCCATAGTCATCATAGACAGTTATCAACAGCGCGGGTTAGGCTGCATTTTAATGTCCTTGCTGTATACCTTGGCAATCGGCAAAGACATTGAAATATTGCGGGCGGTAATATTGCCGGAAAACACCGTCATGAGCAGCTGGTTAGCCAGATTAGGCGCTGTGGGCGAGTACAGCAATGGCTGCTATAGTATGAATTTAAAACTCCCTCGCGATTTCTCGTCTTTAACCTTGCTTGCGCAGCAGCGGTTAAAAGAAAATATCACAAAAATAGCGGGATATTTAAGTTTAAATCAGTCGTTATGCCAGCCGATAGTGTTGTAGACGCGCAGTTGATGTCTATGCGGCAGGAAAAGTTTGTGCACACCCTACAGATAAGCAGGAAGTAAACATCGTAGATAACACAGAGCTTACTATCCTAAACAAAAAAGCAGCGTAAGTTTTAATCGTCAAGGCGATAATTACTCTGAAAATTTCCGGTAGCGAGGTGCTTGATACGTTGGCGTACCCTTAAATTTGCCATCAACCCAGCTTAAAACCAACATAAAATCCGCTGGCGCCGCTAACGCCACGGCAAGTAATGGCGGATAAGCGATCAATCAAAAAACCGCTGAAGGATTTTGCGGCTTGAACAGCCGAGCTGGCCGCATCCTGTAACGCGGTATCATTAATGCTGATAGCACCGTAATACTCGGCGGTAAATAGCGTAACGATAATCGCTCCGCCAAAAAACAAGGCAATTTGCAGCATTTTCTTGGCGAAATAGCCAACGGCCAGGCCTATGATAAAGGGGGCGCCGACGTTGCCCAGCAAAAATGCACTGGAGAAAATATCTGCGGAAGACGCGGCGTTGAGGGAATGATTATTCATAGGGAGGCTAAATTAAAGACACTCAATTATCAAAGCATTTTAGCTATAAACTTTAAAGTTTGTCAGGGAATAGTTAACGCTTAACAAGCTAGGGCGCACTAACAGCTGCGCCCTAGCTTAACCAGCATCCCTTACAATAGACGATTATTTTCCTTGAGCGTGTTCTTCGTGAGTTTTAGCGGTTGCGGCATGCTCTTTTGCCAATGCTTCATGGTGTTTAGCCAATGCTGTATGGTGTTTTGCCAGTTTGTGGTGTTTAAGTTTTTTGTGTTCTTTGGCTAGTGAGTGATGGTGTGCCGCCACGCCTTTATGGTACTCGGCGGTTTTTTTATGGTGTTCAGCAGCTGCAGTATGTTCTTCCGGCGTTTGGGCAACAACATTGCTATGGCCTGGATGTTCCGGTGCAGGTACGACTTCTGCATAACTTGCTTGTGCTGCTAAGCCTAAGGTCAGGATTAAAGGCAACATGACGGTAAAACGACAAAATGGTTTTCTGTTCATAGTAATAATTCCTTAAATCGTTATGAAATGATAAGTAAATATAGGTCGTAGCATGGTCACGGAATTTTTGAATCTTATTGGTGCCCGCGCAAACCCAATCAGTCCTCCTCCAGACTATGGATAGCGGTTAGCCGCTAATCTCGTCAAGCATTTGCTGATGATTTTGAGCTGGTTTGCGTTTGCTTCAATCGAACACCGTAAACACGCTAGCGACTATACCACCTTACTATTCAGGTCTTTTGCTGTCAATGCCTGATTTCAGAGTCTTGCGATTTACGGCCTGATACGCGATATCCTTGGCAATTCTGGATTCTGGCACCGACCATCGGGTTTTTGGACCGCAAATCACCTTCTCCCAACGAGAGAAGGCTAAGTGTGAAGATATTCTAAATCAACAGTATAGTATTAGCTGGGATCACCCTGATACTGTGGCTCAAAAATTTTGATATGGGCAAGTTTATTAATAAATCCGGTAATATGATGATGTGAAGATAGCTCTTCACTATCTTTGCCCGGCGTTTTAGTGTTCTCAAAAACGACGACAGTGTGGCTGTCCACCAGATAATGGGATTTGTTATAGGGCTTTTGCTCGGCGGGCTCAATAATATCCTTAGGAGAATGTAAGGATGTATCTAGTGCTAAACTCCACTTGTGTTCGGCCAGCACCGGCAGTTTCATATTGAGTTTCTGGTCGGACATATTCATCACCACATAAATATCCGCCTCATTATCAGCAATTCCAGCCAGCGTATAGGCCAGCATTCGGGTGTCCGGGTTATGCCAGTCCGGTGGTTGATCGGCTTCAATGCCGTGCCAGACTATATCCGGTATGGTGTGTCCTTCCAGGGGTTCACCAGTCAGAAAGTGACGGCGCATCAGCGAAGGATGTCTTTTCCGCAGCTGTATCATCAGTTGCACAAAACGTAGTATATCGGCGTTTTGTTTGCTTTGTTCCCAGTTTAGCCAGCTGAGTTCATTATCCTGGCAATAGCAGTTATTGTTGCCTTGCTGGCTATGCAAAAACTCATTACCGGCCAACAGCATGGGCACACCTCGGCTTAGCAGCAGAATGGCATAAGTGTTTTTAACCTGTTTTTTACGAAAATTCTGGATGGTGGTGTTTTTGGTCGGCCCTTCAACGCCCCAGTTAAAGCTTAAATTATTATTGCAGCCATCGCGATTATGTTCGCCGTTGGCCTCGTTATGCTTGCTGTTGTAACTGAATAAATCGTATAAGGTAAAGCCGTCATGACAGGTAATGAAATTAATGCCGCTGATGGGCAATCGGTTTTGATGCTGATAAAGATCGCTGCTGCCGCAAATACGGGTGGCGACTTCGTTGATAATGCCTTTGTCACCACGTAAAAAGCGGCGGATAGTATCGCGATACATACCGTTCCATTCGCCCCAGCGGTAGCCGGGGAAACTGCCGACCTGATATAAGCCGGAGGCGTCCCAGGCTTCGGCAATCAGTTTGGTTTTGGCTAATTGCTCGGATAATTCTATGCCCCAAACCAGTGGCGGGTCTTGCAGCACTCGGCCATCTTCGCCGCGGGCCAAGGCGCTGGCCAGATCGAAACGAAAGCCGTCGACATGCATTTCCCTAACCCAATATTCCAGGCAGCTGATGATAAAGTTGGTGACTAGCGGGTGGTTGGCGTTAACTGTGTTGCCGCAGCCGGTATAATCCAGAAAAATTCGTTTATCGAAGGTATCGGTCAAATAAAAGCTGTTGCCGGTTATCCCTTTAAAATTGATCACCGGCCCATCGGTACCTGCTTCAGAAGTATGGTTGAACACCACATCCATGATCACGCCGATGCCGGCCCGGTGTAAGGCTTTAACCAGATCGCGAAATTCCTGGATGTGGGTGCCCTGTTCCGGGGTAACGCAATAACCGGGATGCGGACTAAAAAAACTGTGAGTACTGTAGCCCCAGTAGTTTTTTAAACCTAAATCGTAAGTGTGCGGCGGTATGTCCTGTTCGTCAAAGGCCATAATGGGCAGTAATTCCACATGGGTGATGCCCAGTTGTTGCAGATAGGGAATTTTTTCGATTAATCCGGCAAATTTTCCGGGGTGTGTCACTTTGGAGGAAGGGTGGTTGGTATAGCCGCCGACATGCAGCTCATAGATGATGGCTTTTTCGCTTCTAATGGCTAGCGGTATATCGCCTTCCCAGTCGTAACGATCATCCACCACCATGGCGCGCATGGCATGTTCGCTATTATCGCCAGGTAAACAAGCGGCAGCGCGGCTCCAAAGTTTGTCGCTGACCGCGCGCGCCCAGGGATCCAACAGCAATTTTTCGTGGTCGAAGCGCAAGCCGGATTCGCGAGTGAAGCAGGGGCCGTCTATACGCCAGCCATACCAGACACCGGGGGGTAAGTCTTCCACGAAGACATGCCAGGAAAAAAAAGTATGGTTTTTGTCTTTTTTTAACTTTATGGTTTGAAAAGGCTTTTTGCTGTCAGCTGCGGAAAACAATAATAATTCGACGGAGTTGGCGTGACGACTGGAGATGGAAAAATTAACACCAGCCTCGGTGATTTTTGCGCCGTGGGGGTAGGGGCTTCCAGATCTTAAATTGTATTTTCTTTGCATGGTCAAGACTAGAAAAATTGTCGAAACGATAAATTCTACTGCAAACCCGGTTAAATAGGGGTTGGGCCTTGCACAAATATTCGACAAAGGTTAGAGTCAACATCTACACTGTTGCTAAATAGTGGCTTTTACCTGCACAGCATCGCAGGATTTTATGACAATCTGATTATCCTCGATAATGGCTTTTTTACAGTCAGCTCCACTTATTAAAATGAAACTGTTTCCGCAGGAGATGCGCGAGATTAGCTTGACGATACGCCGCGAGTTTTCGCCGCGATTTGTCTCAAGCAATGCCTTGTCCAGAAAAGGGATCAGTTTTTCAGCCCAAGAGTTATTGACCATCAGTCAGGAAATAGCGCGTGATTTTGCGCCTTATTCTGTGGAGAATCGTACAAAACTGGTGTTATTGCCGATAGACCCCACGCATTTGCATGTTTATTGGCGGTTTGCCGAGAAACCGCTTAATAAGGTAGCCGTTGATGATGTCGAGCCAAAATTGACGCTTAGGCTGTTCAGTCACCCGCCTGCAATGCCGGACAATATTGTGGAGCCCACATGGATTGATTTTCCGATCAATAAAGACCAGCAGCATTTACAGGTAGTGTTGCCGGTTGAAAATGTTGTACCCAGCCTCAACCAAACAATTAAACCGGAAACTGTCACTCAAGAATCGAACCAAAATACTTGGGCAATTAACTCTGTATCCTTGCCGGGCGATGGCCAAAGTGATTTTAAGTACATTCCCAAGTACAGCGCTGCCATCGGCATTAAAGACGACAGTGGTAAGGTAGGGCAGGGGTTTACTGTGTTGGCTTATTCCAACACGGCTGATATGCCGATTAGCTCGCTATTGCGTGATGTTGCAGAACCACCGGCCGCCATCACCCAATTTTTAACTGTCAAAATGAATGAGTCGTCTCCGGTCGGCAAAAACCGTATTCAACAGGAGTAAGCATTAATACGATGAACAAAGGCTATCTCAGCATCGTTCTCCATGCCCATTTGCCCTATGTGCATCATCCGGAATACGATAATTTCTTTGAAGAGTGCTGGCTGTTTGAGGCGATTACTGAATGTTATATGCCATTAATAGCCATGTTGGATCGGCTGCAGGCCGATGGCGTTGATTATCGCTTGACGCTATCATTATCGCCAACCTTGCTGACCCTGTGGCGCAGTCCTTTGTTGCAAAGCCGCTACCTGATTTATTTGCAGCGGCAGCTGGCGTTGGCTGAGCAGGAAGTAGTCAGAACCCGGCAACAGCAGCCGGCTTATTTGGCTTTGGCGGAGTGGTACCGACAGTTTTTTAGGGAAATGCTGAATAGTTATCGGGATCATTACCAGTGTGATTTGTTGGCGGCAATTCTTAAGCATCAGCAAACCGGCAAATTGGAGTTGATTACCACGGCGGCGACGCATGGCTATTTACCCTTGCTGAATATCAACGAGGCAGCGGTGCGTCGGCAGATCAAGATTGGCATTGACACTTTTACCCGGATGACTGGTTTGCAGCCCATGGGCTTTTGGTTACCGGAATGCGGCTATTATCCCGGTTTAGAAAATAGTCTGCATGATGCCGGCATTCAGTATTTTTTTCTGGAAACACATGGCATTCTGGATGCAAACCCAGCGCCGAAGTACGGGGTTTATGCACCATTGGCTTGCGCTAACGGTGTGGTGGCTTTTGGGCGCGATCCGGCCTCATCAAGGCAAGTGTGGAGTGCGGAGGTAGGTTATCCAGGGGATGGCGATTACCGCGAATATTACCGCGATATAGGCCAGGAATTGCCGTTGGATTATTTAGGCCCTTATTTGCCGGATGCCCAGGCTCGCAGCAATACCGGTATCAAATATTATCGGGTAACCGGCGGCGATCAGCCCAAGCAGCTTTATCAACGCAGTGAGGCGCTGGCAAAAGTCCGGCTACATGCTGAAGACTTTATTGCGCAACGGCAATTACAAATTGATGCATTGAGCGCAGAAATGACGTTGCCGCCGTTGATTATAGCCCCTTATGATGCGGAATTATTCGGTCATTGGTGGTTTGAAGGGCCGCATTGGCTGGAGGCCGTGTTGCGTTTGGCAGCTGATGACAGTAATGCCGTTCAGACTATCACCGGTAGCGAATATTTAGCATTGGGCTTAACTCGGCAAATTGCTGCACCTGCTGCTTCAAGTTGGGGGCAGGATGGCTATTCAAGCTATTGGCTGAACGAAAACAATGACTGGATTTATCCACTGATTCATAAAGCTGAAACAGAACTGGAAAAGTTGACGGCCGATATACACGGCAAGGCTGTTAATCAGCTGCAGCGGCGGGCTTTGAATCAGGCTGTGCGCTCGTTATTGCTGGCGCAGGCTTCTGATTGGCCTTTTATTTTAAAATCCGGCACCACGGTGGAATATGCCAAGCAACGCATTATCGATCATTTGGCCCGTTTTAATTATTTGCACGATGCCATTCGCAAGAATCGCATCAATGAGCGCTATTTAGCCGCGCTGGAAATTATGGATGATGTGTTTCCTGATGTGGATTTTCAGGCATTGGCGGCTTTTACGGGATAAATTGGGTTTGGTTTTTGGTAACTATTCAACGCATTGAATTGCAATGGTAAATAAGAGAACTGAATTATTCAACAACGCCCATAGACAGCCAGCGATTTTTCTAAAAATATGCTTTCGGTGAAGTGACTTTCAAAACGCTCTTTAGCACCCAGGGAATATCGAATTTGCAATTCAGCGCTATTTAAAATCTGATTGCATGCCGCTGCCAAAGCTCTTGAATCATTTGGAGGTACATTCAACCCGCTTTGTTCGTGTGCATTTACCCACGGAACGCCAGAATCTTCGATATTGGTAGCGACAATCGGTAATCCATATGCCATAGCCTCCAAGAGCACCACACCAAAAGCCTCGGAGCGCAGGATAGAGGACAAGCAGTAAATATCAGCATTTTTATACAAAGCTGAGAGCTCCTCTTCCGTAACGCGCCCGGCAAGCATAACCTTATTCGCTAGTACGCTATTATTGATCAATTCGGCAAGGTTGTTTGATAATTCTCCTCCGCCAGCAATGACAACTGCTATATCATCAGAAAAAAACTTTGCGGCCTCGATTAATACGGAAAACCCCTTATAGGCTGTCAAACGACCTACGCTCAAAACCAGTTTCCTGCCGGCAACAAATTCAGACAGGCGTAATGGCAAAGGTATTTGCTTCTGATAGATGTCCGGTGTGGCTATGCCCAGAGGAACCACACAAACTTTATTCAGAAAAGGTTTCAGCGGTTTGGAGCCATCTGCATAGCGTTGCGAGGTTGCCAAAATGGTTGTGCTCCGTTTCAACATCAAATACTCCAATGGTCTGACAAGTTTACCTAGCCACCCCTTTTTCACCACATCACTATGCCAATGAACAATGAGTTTGGGTTTAAGACCAATAAATAAGGAAGCCAGGGCGGCAAGCAGATTTGGTGCATGAAGATGAACAATATCGGCTTTACGTCCTTCGCGCACGGCTGCAAGAAAATAGGCAAATGACAAAGGTTGCGAACTTATTATCTTTTGTATCGGGTAACGCTGGATATGTACGCCAGCATCCAAATTCCCGCCTTTACCCGATTGATCGAAACAAACCACCGTCACATGATAGCCAGCTGCAAAAGCCCCCAAGGCGAGTGATTGCGTGACTATCTCCATGCCGCCCATATCCGGCGGATAATATTTTGCAAAATGCACGATTTTGGTCATAAGATAGAATTTATCCGGCTATAAAAAGAAATATTGGCATGGTTCCCAATTAGGTACACCCAGTCTTTCTGCCAATATTTCCGATACAATGTGCTATATCGAACAGAGAAAACGCCGATACAGAAGTGTGTGCCTTTAAAATTAAGAACAGTCTAAAATAACTAGATTCAATAGTAATTCGCCATAATTTTATAAAGAATCGGTACTATTGAATAATTAAGTTCTATTAATGGAGTATGCGCTTTACACACATTGCCACAATATAGTGTATATGGAAGACTAAAAGTTACAGATAATTGGGTGTTGTAGATTGTCCGCTAACAATAAATAGCAATTACGATAGCGAAGTGAATACCTATTTTCATCTTAAATTTAAGGTGTTATTGAATAATTCTATTATTTGTCATTGTAATCCAATACGTTAAAAAATATGATCAGAATTTGTATCGCTCAAAATTAATCTAAAAAGTTCGGTTTACAAAAAATATGTAATAAATTAATTTATATAAATCAGTATCTTGTATCAAGTTTATTTCCTTGTTAGCAAACTGGCTCAGCTACTGCGTCATACCCGCAGGGAAGCGGGATGGCAAGCTTTTATGCACCCATAAAGTCTGGATTCCAGCAGTTCCTGCCAGAATGACGATTCCACATAAGTTTTTCGCTAGTGGAAAAAATTTTATCCAAAATGCTCATAATGATAATTGCTGAGATTTTGTTTCATCTGTTTTTTTTTCTTAGCGCGTATGATCTACTGTAATTTACTTTTCTTGGGATGGCTATACGTACAAATACGTAGACATTAACTTTATTTGCCGAATTGACTTCGTAAAATTTCTGAAGTTTATTGTTAATCAGATATAAATATGATTTAATTATCCAACAAGGCGGCCGCTTCTTAGTAAACTGATAGCTATTCTGGAAATTTCCAGTGATATGGACGGTTACAGCATGTTTTAATAGATGGAATAGCTTTTGTAAGAAACTTCGTGTCAAAAAATCTCAAATAATGTGGGCACGCCCCGGTTTTTATTCTCACTTAATCTGGGTTACGCAATGCGCCGATTTGGAGGCGTGTGTTTTCGATTGCAGGTCGTTACGCATAGGTGCCAACTTAAAGAAGGTTGCGTCGTTCAGGCAGGGATTACCGGCATGACGGCTCAAAATTAGAGGGGCGTTGATTTTTCAAACTTGAGCATGGCGTAAATGGCAATCATTCGCATGCAATTAAACGTTAAATATGTTGCTTACTCTTATGTTGGAGAAACGATGCTTAATGAAAAAAATATTTTGATAACCGGCGGCACCGGCTCATTCGGCCACACCTTTGTGCCGATGACGCTAGCCAAATATAACCCAAGCCGCCTAGTCATTTACTCGCGCGATGAAATGAAGCAGTGGGAAATGGCTAAACTCTATGCCAATGACCCACGCGTTCGCTTCTTCATAGGCGATGTGCGCGATAAAGACCGCTTATCCCGTGCACTGGACGGTATCGATTTTGTAGTTCATGCAGCGGCAACCAAAATTGTACCCACTGCTGAATACAACCCGTTCGAGTGCGTCAAAACCAACGTTATCGGCGCGATGAACTTGATTGATGTGTGCATAGATCGCAGCATTAAACGTGTTATTGCACTTTCGACAGATAAGGCCAGTAGTCCGGCCAATCTTTACGGCGCGACAAAACTGGCATCCGACAAACTGTTTGTGGCAGGCAACTCTTACGCGGGTGCTCATGATACTCGTTTTGGTGTAGTGCGTTATGGCAACGTCATGGGATCGCGCGGATCGGTCATCCCGTTTTTCTTGTCAATTGCGGATAAAGGTATATTGCCAATCACGGATGCTCGTATGACCCGTTTCATGATTACATTGGAGGAAGGCGTAGAGCTGGTATGGCATGCCTTTGATGACATGGTCGGCGGAGAGATTTACGTTAAAAAAATCCCGTCGATGAAATTGACCGACGTAGCTCTCGCCTCCGTTCCTGATGCTAAACACGAGATTGTCGGTATCCGTCCTGGCGAGAAGCTCCACGAGCAAATGATTGGAACAGAAGATGCGCTCTATACTTACGAATACCCTGAGTACTTTAAAATATTGCCCGCGATAAACAGCTGGAGTAACGACCCATGCCGCATCAATGATGGCAAGAGAGTAGCGGAAGACTTCACCTATAGTTCGGATAACAACACCGAATGGATGAGTATTGAAACGTTACAAACGTGGATTGCTCAACATCACGATAAAGTCGGCAAGATATGACGGCGATGATTCCTTACGGCCGACAAGATATTTCTGAAGCGGACATTCAGGTAGTTGTGGATGTACTGCGTTCCAATTACCTGACACAAGGCCCGGCGGTTCCTGCTTTTGAAAAAAGCATTGCAGACTATTGCGGTACGCAGCATGCCGTTGCGCTGAACAGTGCCACGAGTGTGCTGCATATAGCCTGTTTAACGCTGGGCGTGGGGCCAAACGATATGGTCTGGACCACCCCGATCACTTTTGTGGCGAGTGCAAACTGCGCCCTTTATTGTGGCGCACAAATTGATTTCGTGGACATTGATCCGCGCACCTACAACATGAGCGTGGAGCGTCTGGCAGAAAAACTGGCGCACGCAGAAAAGAGCGGCAAGCTACCCAAAGTTGTAATTCCTGTGCATTTGTGCGGTCAGCCTTGCGACATGATGGGTATTCATGCGCTTAGTCAGCGCTATGGCTTCAAGATCATCGAAGATGCTTCACACGCCATTGGCGGTCAATATCGCGGTGAATCGATCGGCAACTGTCGTTACAGCAACATTACCGTGTTCAGCTTCCATCCGGTCAAAATCATCACCACGGGTGAAGGCGGTATGGCCATGACCAACGATGCACGGTTGGCCAAAAGCATGCAGTTACTGCGTAGTCACGGCATCACCCGTGATGTGAACGAGATGACTCATGCGTCTGATGGTCCTTGGTACTACCAACAAATTGATCTTGGCTACAACTACCGTATGACCGACTTGCAAGCCGCACTAGGCTTGAGCCAAATGCAGCGACTGGACGAATTCGTCACCAAGCGGCATGGTATTGCCAAACGATATGACCAGCTATTAGCTGATCTGCCTGTGGTTACGCCTTGGCAACATGCGGACAGCTATTCCGGTTTGCATCTGTATGTGGTTCGCTTGAAGCTGGAAGAGATTGGCAAGACACATCGCCAAGTATTCGAAGAAATGCGTGCTGCATGCATCGGCGTCAACCTGCATTACATCCCGGTATATCGTCAACCTTACTATGAGAGATTGGGATTCAAGGCAGGATATTGCCCGGAAGCAGAACACTATTACGCCGAAGCGATCAGTTTGCCGATGTATCCGGGGTTGACCTATGCGCAACAAGACAAAGTGATCGAATCGTTACGGAGCGCTACTGCCAAATGAAGATCGCTGTCATTCCTGCTCGCGGCGGAAGTAAACGCATCCCGCGCAAAAATATAAAGCCCTTCTGCGGCAAACCAATGATAGCTTGGTCGATTGAGGCCGCCAAATCCTCTGAATTGTTTGAGCACATCATCGTATCGACAGATGATGCAGAGATTGTAGAAGTAGCGAGACAGTGGGGGGCAGAAGTTCCCTTCATGCGTCCTGAAGAACTATCCAATGACTATGCGGGAACTACCGAAGTCATCGCACATGCTACGCAATGGGCTTTGGATCAAGGGTTTGATGTGGATGCAGTATGCTGTATCTATGCAACGGCTCCTTTTGTGCAGATAGACGACCTCAAGCGGGGATGGGAGACGCTGGATTCTGGTGATTGGGATTATGCATTCTCTGTCACCGACTTTGCTTCGCCGATCTTTCGTTCATTTAAGCAAACTGCTGAAGGCGGCATAGAAATGTTTTTTCCAGAACACTTCGCCACGCGCTCGCAAGATTTGCCCGTCGCGCTGCACGATGCAGGCCAATTCTATTGGGGACGACCTAGGGCATGGCTAGAGGGTAAAAGAATCTTTGATCGATATTCAGTACCTGTAATCATCCCACGCTGGCGAGTGCAAGATATTGATAATTGGGATGACTGGACGAGAGCTGAAATGATTTTCAACCAAATGGAGACCTGCAAAAAATGACGACTACTACTATTAGTAAATATGCAACACCGCAAGAGGCATTCTGGGCGGGCGACTTCGGCAGCGAATACATTGGACGAAATGACAGTGAGCAATTATTGGCTTCTAATCTAAACTTTTTCACTAAAGCGCTAAAGCAAGCCGGGAAAATTTCATCTTGCCTTGAGCTTGGGGCCAATGTCGGCATGAATTTGAAAGCACTCCAGCTACTTTATCCCGGCATAGAGTTCAAGGCGGCTGAGATTAATCCTGATGCAGCCAAATTGCTGGCTGGATTCATAGGTGAAAAAAATGTGTACTCCGGTTCTATATTTGACTATCCGGTAACCAGCAAAGTCGACCTGTCTTTGATAAAAGGGGTGCTGATTCATATCAATCCAGATATGCTGAGCGTTGTTTATGAGAAGCTGTATCAAGCCTGTAATAGGTTTATTCTTGTTTGCGAGTATTACAATCCTTCGCCTGTGACTATTTCTTATCGTAACCATTCTGATCGTCTTTTCAAGAGAGACTTTGCAGGGGAAATGCTGGAGAAATATTCTGATCTTCGTTTGGTGGACTATGGTTTTGCTTATCGCCGAGATCCTGCTTTTCCTCAAGACGATATTACATGGTTTTTGATAGAGAAAGCATAAAGAGCCGTATTTAGTGATGAGAATTGTCTTTCGCACCGACGCAACCAGTAAAATCGGCACAGGGCATTTCATTCGCTGCCTGACTTTGGCGGATGGTTTGAAACAACGCGGTGGACATATTCGTTTTGTCAGCCGTGAACTGCCTGCACATTTACGCGACATGCTAACCGCAAAAGGCATTGAGCTAGCATTATTGGATAACAATGCAAGTGCCGCACCGATAGATGACCTGACATATGCAGATTGGCTGGGTACCAGTCAAGCGCAGGATGCGCAAGCTACCATTCGGGCGCTGTCTGATCGAAATTGGGATTGGCTGGTGGTTGATCACTATGCACTGGACGCGCGTTGGGAATCCATGCTTCGACAAACAGCCAAGAAGATTATGGTCATTGACGACATTGCTGATCGTCAACATGATTGCCATGTGCTGCTGGATCAGAACTTCTATTCAGACATGCAGACTCGCTACTCTGGAAAAGTGCCGGCACATTGCCAATTATTGCTGGGGCCACGTTATGCGCTGCTGCGTGACGAGTTTCGAAAATTGCGAGAGCAAGTGCAGCCGCGCACAGGGCCGGTCAAACGAATCCTGGTGTTTTTTGGCGGCGTGGATGCGGATAATTATACAGGGCGAGCCATCGAAGCCTTGACCGAGATTGATATTAAAGACGTGCATGTGGATGTGGTGATCGGCGCGCAGCACCCGTGTCGCGCTGAGATTGAAACAAATTGCGCCGCGCAAGGATTTGTTTGCCATGTACAAACCGACAAGATGGCGGAGTTGATGGCGGCTGCCGACTTGGCAATTGGCGCGGGAGGCACTGCTACATGGGAGCGTTGTTGTTTGGGTTTGCCCGCATTGGTCTTTTGTACCGCAGATAACCAGCAGAAGCAGGTTGCAGATGCGGCACAGGAAGGTTTGTTATATACACCTGCGTTCGACATGGATTTGGCCGCTACGATCAAGACGCATACAGCCGCTCTTCTTGAAAACCACTGCCTAAGGCGGCTTATTTCGGGGCGAGCCCTGCAGGTAGTGGATGGATGCGGGGGGGGGCGTATTATCGGTAATTTGGCTTGTAGTGGAATTTCAATGAGAAATGCCAATGAAGAAGACTCAGCCAAACTTTTCGAGTGGCGGAATCACCCAAGCATCAGATTGGTGTCGAGGAATACTGAGCTAATTACATGGGAAAATCATCAGAAGTGGTTTGCTGTTGTTATGGCTTCCCAAGATATTGTCCTACTCATTGGACAGATCGGTACAGTGCCGGTAGGCGTAGTACGTTTTGACAAGCAAAAAGACTGCGCTGAGATTTCGATCTATCTTGTTCCTGATGCCATCCATTTTGGGCAAGGGCGAAATCTACTGCTGAGCGCGGAACAATGGCTCAAGGCTAACCGACCCGATATCAATTGCATTCGAGCGAGCGTGCTTGGTGATAACAAACCTTCGCATCGACTGTTTTTAGGGTCAGACTATCGAGTCGAATCTACCCATTATCTAAAAAACTTTAATTAAAAATGACCAAAGCATTCAAAATCGCAGACAAGTTAATCGGGCGAGATCACCCTCCTTTCATCATCGCCGAGATGTCCGGCAACCATAACCAGTCGCTGGAACGTGCTTTGGAAATCGTTGATGCCGCTGCAAACACCGGCGCACACGCCCTCAAAATCCAAACCTACACGCCTGACACCATGACGCTTGATCTGAGCGAGCGTGAGTTTTATATCAGCGATCCAAAAAATTTGTGGGCCGGCACGTCGCTTTACAAGCTTTATGGAGAAGCTTATACGCCTTGGGAATGGCATAAACCTATTTTTGATAGGGCGCGGGAATTAGGGATAATTCCTTTCAGCACACCGTTTGACGATACGGCGGTCGATCTGCTGGAAAGTCTGGAAGTGGCGTGCTACAAAATCGCTTCATTCGAGAATACCGATTTGCCGTTGATCCGCCGCGTGGCCGCTACCGGTAAACCGTTAATCATTTCTACCGGCATGGCCAGCATTGCTGAACTGGATGACACGGTGCGTGCCGCTCGCGAGGCTGGTTGTAAAGAGCTTATCTTGCTCAAATGCACCAGCACGTATCCAGCCAAGGCACAGAACACCAATATTCTGACCATTCCACATTTGCGTGAGTTGTTCGATTGCGAAACAGGCTTATCCGACCACACCATGGGAGTCGGTGTATCGGTGGCCAGCGTTGCCTTGGGCGCCACAGTCATTGAAAAGCATTTTACCCTCAATCGTGCCGATGGCGGCGTCGATAGTTCATTTTCGATGGAACCCGCCGAAATGGCTCAACTGGTGGTAGAAACCGAACGGGCCTGGCAGGCGTTGGGGAAAGTTAGCTATGGTGCAACCGAGGCCGAGAAAAAGTCCATCCAGTTTCGTCGTTCACTGTACATCGTGAAGGATCTGAAAGCGGGTGATGTGCTGACCAAAGACAATGTTAGGGCGATACGTCCGGGCTTGGGTTTGCCTACCAAATATCTGGAACAGGTGTTGAATAAAAAAGTGAAGCAGGATGTGCCGCGTGGAACGGGGTTGAGTTGGGGATTGATAGGGTAGAGAAATTCCATATGAAAATCTTGTTTCTTGAAAACCGATACGCCACGCTGATTTGGATCGCTATTGCTCAAGGCCTTGAGAAGCGCGGACATGAAGTTCACTGGATGGTACAAAACCCAATGTTTAGCCCTAAGATGGGCCGAGTGCATGTATTACCTTTTCCTACTAATGCCGAAAAACGACACGATGATTCGTTGGCCTGGCTCAAGGATGTGGATCGAGGTGTGCGTTGGTTTGGCGGTGATGGCACGCATTGGCGCCCTTACAACCAGCGCATTTTGGAGATTCTAAAAACCGTGAAGCCGGATGTCGTATTTGGCGAGCCCACTCAGTTCCATGAGTTGCTTACTTTAGAAAACGCCCGCTCATTAGGCATCCGCTTCCTATGGCCCGGGGGCACGAGATATCCGGTTGGTCGGTTGCAGTTTTTTGACTATGACACGATCAATCCCGTGGGTGGCGAAGGACGAAATTTATCTGATGCCGAATTAGAAAACATGCTCAGTGCGATCATTGATCGCCGAGTGATTCCAAGCTATATGGAAGTAGCGCCGCAGACAGGTCTAATGAAAAAATGGGGGGCGATCAAAAACAAAATCATTATCATTATCGGCTGGCTACAAGGCGAGCGCTACATTACGCCTTCCCCGATAAAAAAAATACAGCTTGAACGAGAGCATGCGCGTCAATATGCGGACTGGGAAACCTTTGCCTGTCAAGATTTGCCCAATACCATCGAAAACAAGCCGTGGGTTTTGTACCCCATGCAGATGCAACCCGAAACCAATATCGAGCTTTGGGGAAGACCATGGAGCTATCAAACAGAATTGGTCAAGCGAGCAGCGCAAGCCCTGGATAAAATCGGCGCATTGCTGGTGGTAAAGCCGAACCCCAAGTCAAAGTATGAGTTGTCGGCAGCATTGTGTGAACTGGTCAAGAACACCCCAAATATCATTGCACTGTCGCATACTACTCCCATGAAGGCGGTATTTCCTCATGCACCGCTGGTGATGACGGTAACTGGAACGGTGATCCTTGAGTGTGTTTTTGCCGGTAAACCGATTGCGGCTTTGGGCAATCATAGCATGACTCGTTACCCAAGCGTACAGGCGTTGAATAAGCCTGAAGACATAGCGCAAGCTCTGGATAATGTGCAGCACAACAAGGTGGCTGTTGCAACCCGGGATGAGGCTAAGAGTTTATTGAATTATTTATATAAGACAAGCTATCCAGCCACGCTTTGGGATCCTGTGAATCGGCCTGAGTTGATGACTGAGAAAAACATTGCAGCGTTAATCAGTTCTTTTGTGGATGTACTAACTCATCTTGCAAGTAAACCAGAAGTTAATCCGAAGGAAAGTTCCGTATCTTGAACAACTATGTGTAAATGATGGGTTTTGCTTTCGTTCTACCCATCCTACGCTGAATAGTTACAAAATAAGTAACAAATCTGTCAGAAAAAATGTTGCTGGATTTGCCGGATGAAGTTCTGAGTCGATTATCTGTCAAATTACCTACCTTTAATGAATGTTTTAGAAAGAGTGTAAAATGAATGAATTCAGTGCGTTAATAAAAGATCATAATTTGGTTGATTTTGTGCAAAATAAATCTTATGAGCATAATATTTTTTATGCAGATGATAAGTATTTTTTGAATGGTGATTTTAGATTTTTTGCCGCTAAACTTGAACCATTAGAGCTTATTAGGCAATTATTAGAAGACCCTATAAAATTCTTGAATCATATTGATGCTGAATATTCTTTTTGTCTTTTTTTAAAAAATGATAATAAACTATTTCTTGCAAGAGACAAGATGGGGATGCGTAATATTTATTATTTTATAGAAGATGACACCATTGCAATAAGTTCAAATGTATTTAATCTGCTTGCAAAGAAAAAGCATAGAAAATTTTCCAGCAATGGTGTAACTCAATATTTATTATTTGAATTTATAAAAGACCCTTATACTTTATTTGATGATGTATGGGGTGTTGAAAGAGGACAATTAGTAGAAATTGATATAAATAAAAATATTAAAGCTGAAAAATCCTTGTTTAGAAAAAGGTTATATGAAATAAAAGAAGCAAATTTTAGTGATGAAAATAAAATCAGTACACAGCTTCGTAATCATATAACCAGAGCACATGAAAAACGAATGTCAAAAAACAACTGTGTTTTATTGTCAGGGGGAATAGATTCAACTGTTATGGCAATAGCATTAAAAAATGACTTAAATGATTCTAACCTACATGCATTGACATTTGACACAATTGGGGCTGAACAAAGTGAAGTTGAATATGCTGAGTTTGTTGCAAAAAAACTAAATTTAGATCACCAGGTTGTGAAAGTTGATCCATACAAAGACATTGATCTATTTAATCTTGTAGATAGAGCAAATTTTCCATATATTGGCAGCATAATGTTGAGTACTTCCATGGAGAAAATCGGGAGTCACATTCCTTTCAACTTTTTTGCCGGACAAGACACCAGATTACATACACCCGCTTTACACGAACTTGATATATTTTATCTAAAGTATTTAAAATCACCTGCTTTAAATAAAATAATTCAGGCGATAAGTCCTCTATATAAAGGGTTGATTGGAAATAATACAAAAGTTAAAAGAAAATTGTATTCAAGGTTGAACTCATTAGGTGATCGGAAAACATATATTCTTGAGAATCTATTTCACTATCATCCAAATTCTATTTTATTGGAAGGTGGTAATCGGTGTTCAGAAAATAATTTTCTGGCGCTAAAAAATGAATTAAATATACCGGGAACTGGTTTGAGAACCCTATATAACTCTATTGTTGAAATGGCCTGGAGCTGGCAGTACGATGATGATATCGCCTACATGTCCAATAATATAGAACATTACGGTTTTAACAGTAGTATGCCTTTTTATGATATTGAGCTTTCAGAGTTTGCCGCCTCCTTACCCATGGACTTGGCTTTAAAGCGCACAAAGGGGATGTCAGGGTATGGGTATAAATCGAAAAGAGTAAACAAATACCTTCTTAGGGTAGCATACCAGAACGATTTGCCGGAAGAAATTATTTATAGAGATAAAGCAGTTGCAGTAACAAATCATATTTACTTAAATACGGTTATGAAAAGTTATATTAGTGATCTTTTTCAAGAACCTAAAATAAGAACTACACAAGTATATGAAGAGCTTAATCTATCAAGGTTGATAGAGTTGGCGTTGAAGAATAATGGTAATTGGAAATTAGAAGACTATATGTCTGTTGTTGAAATTCAGAATCTTCTTTTTATAGAGATAATTGCAAGAAAATATGACATTACTAACTAAATGGCTATCCATTAAAGCCTGGGGAACCAACATAAGCGTAGGGGCGGAACATGCTGCCCGTGAAAGCTTTGGATTTATACTAAGCCTTTTCGCGGGCATGGCTCGCACCTACATTTGTTCTGCCACTGTTTTTGGGAAAAACACCGCCAAGTTTTGTTCAGGCTTAAGTGGGTAGCCTGTTAAATGATAAAGACAGCCAAAAAATATAAAGAGCTTTTATTATATTCAATTGTCAATATTTTTGATAAGTTTTTAATTTTTATCATACCGTTGGTTGCTCTTTTTATATTTAAAGATAAGCAGCTTTACAATGATATTGAATACATTTTTTCAATTTCATCTATATTGCTGATATTTTTAGACTTTGGAATAAAAAACTATCTTTTTTATGGTTATAGCGTAGCGCAGAAAAAAAGTATTATTCTTCGCAATACAAGGTTCTACTTTAATTTTTTAATTCAATTTTATGTCGTATTATTTTTATTATTGACTATTGTTGCGGTCTCGGTGACGGATCAATGGTTGTTGTATTTATTTATTATTGCAAGATCATTGTACGGCTTGGTTATTGGCTTTTATGCTGTATATTTTAGGTTGATTGATAAGCCATCGAGTATATATGTCTATTCTGTAGGTGTAAGCGCGGCTACTTTAATTATTATGGCATGTGTCTTTTTTGTTGGCATACCTATACATATTGCCTTTATCTATATTTCGCCATTATTAGCCGTATTGTTTTTTGCATTTTATTTTTATAGTTCTGTTAATAACATTGATTATAATTATTTTTTTAGATTGGCAAGGGTGTCCATGGTGTACTCTTGCCCAATTATTATTAACTTAATTATGATGGGCTTTATGGGTCAGTTTGGTAAGATATATGCATATAATTATTTGGATGCAAGCTCGATGTTTGATATTTCAATTATTCAAAGAGTGTCAATGGTAATAGTGCTGATACATGCATCTATAATGGGATTTTATTCAAAAAAATTATTTATTTCTTCACAATTTACAGAGCATAGAAATATATTGTTTAAATACACGATTTCGATAATTTTTTTTACCTTACTAACTTTATTAAGTGTATGGTTATATAATAAGTTTTCAATAGTTCAGTTAAATATTGCCTTGTTGTCATTATTTATGATAGGAACCTTGTTTTGGTGCTATACGGCATATTTTGAGCTTTATTTCAATAGGGCCAATATGAATAAATATATCCCAATCATTACTGTTTTTTCATTTTTAACTTATCTATCTGTATTTGGTATAAGCTATCTATCTATGTTTGGTGTTAGCGAAAAAATAGATATATATAAAATGGCTGTAATTTATTTGGAAAAAAATTATTTAGTGGGTATAAGTGGAAAAATTGATACCTATAAAATAGCTGTGATGTATTTGGTAAGTAATCTGGTCGGTTTTTTAGTTACTCTCTATTATCTTAAAGCAAAAAAGGTCTTGCGGTATGGGTATGCTTCGTAAAGTTTCTTTATTGGTTGTCGCGTTGATGCCATTTAATTTATTTCGTATTTTTTTATATAGATTTATTTTTAAATATGATATAACTTATCAAAGTCAAGTGGGTTTTATGACATTTTTATGTTGTGAGAAATGCGTAATTCATAATGCAAAGATTGGTAGACTAAATTATATTGATGTGCAAAACTTTGTTATGCAACAACAAAGCCGAATGAGAGTTTTAAATAGATTCTCTCGTCTTTATGAAGTGACATTAGCTCCTGATAGTTTTATTGGATTTAAGAACTCTTTCGTTGGAACAAGATGGGGCTTGACCCCTTATAAAAAATATGAAGTTTTATATCTTGGAAAAAAATCAGAAATTTTAAAAGAGAATCTATTTGATTTTAGTGATACTATTTATATAGGTAATAATGTTGTTTTTGCAGGTTCTGAACATCAAATATGGACTCATGGATTTACACATGAGCGTATTAAAATACAAGCGCCAATTAAAATTGAAAATAATGTGTATATAGGTTCTCGTTCAATGATTATGCCGGGTGTTAATATTTGTGAAAATGTTTTAATTGGAAGTGGCACTGTGGTTTCTAAGTCGATTCTTGAAGAAGGTTTTTATACATCATCAACACTCATTAAAAAAACTGACCTTCCAAGCGTTAAGGAAAGTGATATAGTGAACTATAATAATGCAAAGTTTATTAGAAAATAATGTTGAGAGGAGCAAGGTTTATGCGCGGAACAATAGATTTAATTAAGGATATTGTAAATCCTAAAATGACAACACGCTATAAGATTGCCCGCACATTAGGCAGAATAGCTTTTATGAGAAATTTTCTATCAAAAAAGCTTGGGAATCAACACGGATTTTTAGTCGAGAATCCTATTGAATGCGCTAACGTAAAATTTGAAAAAAGTGAGCGAGAGTTTCTGGAGGCTTTAGAACGAGATGGTTTCTCAACTGGTATTAATCTTTCAATTGAATCGGTAGAGGAAATAATCGATTTTTGTAATAAATCCTTATTTGATGTTAATAGAAATCCAAATAAGAAAATAAAAGTTAACTTTGAGGACACCGAACAGAAAGATGGGTATATTTTTTCATTGAATGACCCTCATCTCTCAAATAAACTAATCTATAATATTGCAACAGACAAGCGGGTTCTGAGAATTGTTACGGGATATTTGGGGGTGTCGCCAGTATTATATGGTACTCAGATATGGTATACATTTCCTGATGATAGTAAGCAGCATCATTATGATTTTGGATTTCATTACGATATTGATGATATAAAGTTTATAAAATTATTTTTTTATTTGGATGATGTATCAATTGATCATGGGCCGCATATGATCATTAAACGAACTCATAATAGTTCGCATTTCTTTAAAATCTTTAATCGACAAATTTCAGATAAGCTTGCTGAAGAGAAGTATGGCGAGAACATTACAATCATGACAGCAAGACAGGGGGAAGGTTTTTTTGAGGATACTTTCAATTATCATAAAGGAGGCTATCCTACAAGAAGAAGATTGATCTTGCAGTTTGAATATACCGTAAGCACAGTCAAGCAATTAAAGTTAAATTGATTTCCTGATTACCCATAAGCTTTCGTTAATTCGTCATATCCGCCGAGAAGCGGGTATCCAGTGCCATGGACGGCTAGCCGCAACCCATCCATGGGGGGCTGGATTCGCTACGCGGTCTTACGGCTCCAGCAATCCCGGCTGGAATGACGACTTCGATAATGGAATGATAAATTAGCTGAAGTGCGTGGGTAATCAGGATTAATTTTTAATCAATTATGTAGCAAGGGGTTTATATTAATAAAAAATACTCGCCTGGATATTTATTCATAGTTATGTGGTTTGTTTGGATATTTATGTATAGTATCATTCCATATGAGTATGAAAATATATATCCCGTACTGCCTGCTTTGTTAAGCTTGGCTCTGGATGCATTCTGTTTTCTTATGGGTGTCTTTTTTATAAAATCAATGTGGGATAAAGAGCTTATGTATGCAAGTTTAGATGTAAATGTCTTTACATCTATAATGCGTACTAATGAAGAAAATACTAAAAAAATATTCTATGTATCTATCATGCTTGGTTTGATTGGAGTGGTTCTAAAGATATATATGAGATTATATCAGCAAGATATAACTTCTTTTGCCAATACGACAGAGTTTCGTCTGCATTTAAATGACGATCAAGTTGATGGTGGCGCGTTAGGATTAATCTCAGCTATATTGTACCCTTTTGGGTTTGTTTCGCTAACTTTATTAATATATTTTAAAGAGTATCTTGATGTAAAAAAAGGTATTTATTTTTTAGTCTGGTTTATTGGCTTGTTTTTTGGGATTGATGGTTATTTGGCGGGTGGAAGAACATCTTTTGTTGTGTTGGCAAGTTTAATTTTTTTTACATATGCTCTCAAATTTTACCATGCCAAAATAGAAATAAAAATTTTAAGTATAAAAAATATTATTTATTTATTGTGTGCGTTTTTTGGGTTTCTCTATTTTTCTTCAATTATTATTTTTCAACGATTGGAACTTTTTGGTACTACGACTCAAGAATATATAGCCTATATGACGGAAGGAAGGGAAATCTCACTAAGTTCAGAGTTTATAAATTTCATGCAAGATGATGATGCATTAGGATTTAATAAATTTGTTTTTACGCTGGTAGAGTTTCTTCATTATTATGTGCATGGTGTTTTTGAGTATATAAGATTGTATAATCATTTTGACTTCGATCATGTTTGGTATGGCATTCATGAGTATTTTATATATTTCAAATTCTTTGATAGATTGGGGTTGTTTAAAATTACTTATTTGGAGACGTTGCAAGGATATTACAAAACAGGTGTATATACAACGTTATTTGGCCCATCGCTAATTGATTTTGGTCATTTTACATTTTTATACGCATTGTTTCTTGGTTCTGTATTTCAACTGCTTTATTATAAAGCCTTATCTGGAAAAATTATTGGATTATTACTTTATCCTTTTGTTGCGACGACAATAATATTCAGTCCAATGATAAATATTATGACGGGAAGTGTTTTGTATATTTTTAATGCGCTACTCATGTCTTATTTTATCGCACGCATAACAAATAGTGGGCTACCAGTAGTTAGAAAAATCTGATTGAGTAACTCTATTCATAATTTCTATGTAAAAATACACGATAACATGACAAATGTAACTCAGAATAACCCAAACTCTCCTGAAAAATATCCAATTAATCGTCAAGAAGATGAGGCCGATATTGGAGAGATGATAGCCCCCATACTGGACGGAAGGTATCTGATTATAGGTGTCAGTCTAGTCGTGTTAGTGTTGGGTACAATCTATGCAACATTGGTTACGCCTATCTATAAAGCCGATGGATTAATACAGATAGAAGATCAGGCATCGACATTGGATGTTCTTGAGACCGTCCAGCCCTTGCTGGGAGATAAATCACAAGCGCATACAGAAATGGAAATCATCAAATCCAGGAAGGTTTTAGGGGGGGTAGTGAAGAATCTGAATTTGGATATTGTTGTTCAACCAAAATATTTTCCGGTAGTTGGCGCCGCTATTGCCAGACACTTCATTAGCGAAAATGAAAACGATGAAGTATCCGCTCCGCTTTTGGGATTGAATAGCTATGCATGGGGGGGGGAAAAGCTGCAAATTGATTCTTTTGCCGTGCCGAATAAATACTACGATAATGCTTTAACGCTGATTGCCGGTGAAAATGGTCATTACATACTAGCAAACAAAAATAAAGAAATACTGGCTGAGGGCGAAGTGGGTAAACTTCTGACTCAAAATAATAAACCCAATCAGGGAAGCTTAAGCCTATTTATCTCACGCATGAACGCACGTTCTGGAACAGAGTTTAGGATCACAAGATCTTCGTTACCAGAAGCCATTGATGAGGTGCGGTTACGGTTGACAGTTGCGGAGGTGGGGGGGAAAAACACAGGAATTTTAAGTTTTACTCTGGTATCCCCCGATCCTGCAATGGCCGCTAAAAGTATTAATGAGCTACTGAATATTTATGTCAAGCAGAACGTGGAACAAAAATCCAAAGAAGCACAAAACACCCTTGAGTTTTTGGATAAACAGTTGCCTAATGTTAAAAGCCAACTTGATCAAGCCACCGATGCACTTAATGATTATCGCATTCGCAAAGGTTCTATTGATCTTGAGGCAGAAAGTCAAAATATACTAGAAAGCGTCGTAACAACTAAAACTCAACTTGTTATGTTGCAGGAAAAAAGGGATGAGTTACGACAAAACTTTACCGATGCACACCCACGTATCATTGCACTAGACAAACACATTGCAAGAATGCAAGCGCAAATTAATGCAATGGATAAGCAAATTGAAACTTTGCCGGAAACCCAGCAAGTTATTGTCAGGTTATCCCGCGATGCAGAAGTAAACACTCAATTATACACCACTTTGCTCAATAACGCTCAAACGTTAAAAGTTGCCAAAGCAGGTACTGTTGGCAATGCTCGGATCATTGATGAAGCGGTTATTCCTAAGAAAATTGAAAAACCGAAAAAACTATTAATTATGGTGGTATCTTTTATACTAGGCATAATTATCGGCATAGCCATTGTTTTTATACGTAAAGCACTGCATCGTGGTATTGAGGACCCTGATAAAATTGAAAAATATTTAAATATCCCCATCTATGCCACGATCCCGCATAGTGAAGTACAAGCGACTATTAGCCAGAAAATTAAAAGTAGTAAACTAAGCACTACTGAAACTGGGGTTTTGGCCATTGTCAATAAAGATGATTTGGCGATAGAAAGCTTAAGAAGTCTGCGAACTAGCTTACATTTTGCGTTTTTGGCAGCCCATAATAATATTATCATGATTACCGGGCCTAGTCCTAATGTAGGTAAATCATTTATTTCATTAAACTTAGCAGTGGTATTAGCCGATTCTGGAAAGAAAGTTTTGTTGATTGATGGCGATTTACGCAAAGGCGTGCTGCATAATTCCTTTAATATAGGCAGAGAAAACGGTTTATCCGATTTAATTGCCGATAAAATAACGCCGGATCAAGCGCTTAACCATATTGCAGATACAAATATAGACTTAATTACTACCGGATCTATTCCACCTAACCCCTCCGAATTATTAATGCATGAGCGGTTTGAAAGTCTGTTGGAAACATTAAGCAAACAATATGACCATGTTATTGTGGATTCACCACCAATTTTGGCGGTAACCGATAGCGGGATTATTGGTCGAATAGCCAGCGCAACCTTAATGGTGGTGAAAGCTGGCATGCACCCCATGCGCGAACTTGATCAATGCGTGAAACGTCTTGGACAAGCAGGTGTCGATATTAAAGGTATTGTGTTTAACGATATGTCTCCGCGATCATCCCGTTATGGTTATGGTTATGGTTATGGTTATGGTTATGGTTATGGTTATGGTTATGGCGGTAGAAAATATGTATACCGATATAACTATGAAAAAGCAAAAAATTAAGGGTATGGTTCAAAACGGCCTTGAATAGTTACAGCGTTTTCATATCCGGTTAAGTACATCGAAAAAATCAAGTCTGTGATATATAAATGTTTTTATGAGGGTTTTGATTTTTCCCATAAATAAACAGAATTGAAACCGCTGTATAATTTGAACTTAATGCCTTCAAAAACTTGCCAAAAGGCCGCTTCCCTATTTAAGAAAGCGGCCTTCATAATATAGAACTGTGGTTATTGGCGCAGTTTTATGGCAGGGTCAGGGTATCGGCTTCCAGCCAATTTATGGTCAGATCACCTGTTTTTGCGGTAGCAGTGGTAGTGCCGTAGTTAACAATTGCATTAGCGCCTTTTATCCAACTGTATTGGCTAGAAGCGGCTGATACGCTGCCTTGAAAATTACCGCTGGTAAAGTCATGAGCGCCTTCAATGGTTATATTTCTGGGTGCAGAGTTAGTCACATGTGCCGTATCCAAAAATACGGTTAAAGTTTCTGTCGCAGTATTAAGGACAGTTGTGCCACCGGTTGTGACGCGTCTATAGGCAATATAATAACCTACCAAGGTTGAGCCGTTTAAAACCTGCCCGGCCTCATGTTGCCAGGTTCCTGCCGGATCAGTAACATTTGTCAGGTTAGTCTGCTTAAGGGTTAAGGATGCTGAACCCGCCAGCGATTCGGTACTTAATAAAAAAGGCAGTAGCAGTGCTATTGCTATTAAGCTTTTTTTAATTTGATTTTTTAAAGGCATAACATTTTCTCCAAAGTTTAAGTTGAGTTGTTATTTTTGCCCTGCACATCTGTGTGCCGAAAACTCTCTGTTCATTTAGGAGTCTGTCAAACTTAAAAGTTTGTGTCGGCTGTTGGATAAAGTTGCGCACAGATGCTTGCGTAACTTAATCTGCAGATTATGCAGTTGGCTTGCAGATTGCGTTAGCGCGGTGACATCTTGCTACAAATTTGCTTACTACACAAATGCTTATATTGTTGTTGTTATTACTTTTATGCATAAATCAAGAGCGCTCAGCTAGCTGATATCCGGCATAGCCGCTGTAATGCCCATTGCACATGCTCGCGTACTAATTCTGATTCATGCAGTCGTTTTTGATTCAGCGCGCTAATTACCGCTGGATTGGGTTGGCCGTTACCCAGCGCCACCGCAATATTGCGTAGCCAGCGCTGATGGCCGATGCGGCGTATGGCTGAGCCTTCAGTTTTTTGTAAAAACTCCGTTTCGTTCCAGCTGAATAGGGTCAATAAACTGCTGCTGTCCAGTTGATAGCGGGGGTTAAAGTCGGCTTCGCGGCTGAGTTTGGCAAAGCGGTTCCACGGACAGATCAATTGACAATCGTCACAGCCATAAATGCGGTTGCCCAATAGCGGCCGTAAGTTTTCAGGAATACTGCCATGCAGTTCTATGGTTAAATATGAGATGCAACGACGGGCATCTACTTGATAGGGGCCGACTATTGCTTGCGTGGGGCAAATATCCAGGCAGGCGCGGCAAATGCCGCAGTGGTTGGTGGTCGTCGTATCGGCAGGCAAGGGCAGGCTGGTGTAGATTTCGCCTAAAAAAAACCAGGAGCCTGCCCGGCGATTGATCAGATTGCTGTGTTTGCCTATCCAGCCTAGCCCGGCTTTTTCGGCGATGGCTTTTTCCAGCACGGGGGCACTATCTACAAAAGCCCGATAACCGAATACGCCAATTTCTTCACTGATATGGTCGGCCAGTTTCTGTAGCCGGTTACGTAATACTTTGTGATAATCCCGGCCTAGCGCATAGCGGGAAATAAAGGCGGCAGTGGGATTATCAAGCAGCGCTTGACTGTGGCCGGGATTTTCCGGTAAATAATCCATCCTGGCACTGATAATGCTGCGAGTATCGGGCTGTAATAAGGCTGGTCGGCTGCGTTTTAATCCGTGGGCAGCCATGTATTGCATTTCGCCTTGCCGACCTTGTCTCAGCCAATTCTGTAGATGGGCTTCTGCCTCTGTCAGATTGAGGTCGCTGATGCCGATTTGCTGAAAACCTAAGGCCAGCCCCCATTGTTTTATTTGTGTGGCAAGCAAGTGAAAATCGATTGGATCGGTAGCTGGCATGACGGGTCGATAATTTAACCAAGGGATAGTCATCAACATTTTACACAACAAGACCATGCCGCATTCAGCTGACTTTTTATATAGTGCGGCCGCCATTCGGGCGGCGGAGCGAATAGCCATTGATGAACTGCAAATCTCCGGCCGGCAATTGATGTGCCGGGCCGGGCAGGCGGCTTTTATACAATTGCAGCAACGTTGGCCCAGTGCCCGGGAACTGACGGTTTTTTGCGGCGCGGGCAATAATGGCGGCGACGGTTATGTGCTGGCCAGATTAGCTCTGTTGGCGGCTTATCGGGTGACGGTTTACTCGGTAACCGAGGTGTCGGGATTGAAAAACGACGCATTGACTGCCTATCAGGATTTTTTGCAAGCGGGTGGGATGATTGTGCCATGTGCTGATTTTTCATCGGTCTCGTGCTGCGGGGTAATCGTGGATGCTTTGTTGGGTACTGGCCTAAATCGCTTGGTTGCCGAGCCCTACCTGCAGACCATTACCGCTATCAATGCCTCCAGTTGTCCGGTGTTGGCTATTGATTTACCTTCCGGTTTACATGCTGATACCGGGGTAGTGTTGGGTTGTGCGGTAAAAGCCGCGCTAACGGTCACCTTTATTGGCTGGAAGTGTGGGCTGTTTACGGCTGATGCTGCCGATTATCGTGGGGAAATGGTGTTGGCTGATCTTAATCTGCCGGCCGATGTGTTTACCGGGCAGCATCCTGTGGCACGATTAGTTGCCAAACAGCCGCTGGCGCAACGTACTCGCACTGCTCATAAAGGCAAGTTCGGCCATGTGCTGCTGATAGGTGGTAATCACGGCTATAGTGGTGCGATAAGATTGGCTGCGGAAGCGGCCTTGCGTACCGGTGCAGGGTTAGTTAGCGTAGCAACCAGAGCCAGCCACAGCGAATTGCTGAATATCGGTAGACCGGAATTGATGTGTCACGGTGTGGAAACGCCGTCACAATTGCAAATATTGTTGGACAAAGCCGGTGTGGTGGTGATCGGGCCGGGATTGGGGCAGGATGAATGGGCGCAAAATCTGTTTCAACAGATGCTTAACTGTGGCTTGCCTAGCGTTATTGATGCCGATGCGCTAAATTTGCTGGCTGGAATGGCACTACACAAGCCGAACTGGATTTTAACGCCGCATCCAGGCGAGGCGGCCCGGCTACTGAGCTGTAGTACGGCGGAAATTGCTCAGGATCGTTTTGCAGCCGTGCAGGCTTTACAAAATACTTATGGTGGAGTTTGTCTATTAAAGGGGACGGGCAGTTTGATTGCCGACGGTCATCAGCTTGGCGTACTAACCACGGGTAATCCTGGTATGGCCAGCGGCGGAATGGGCGATGTACTGGCCGGTATCATCGGTAGTCTATTGGCGCAAAATTTAAGTCTGATCGAAGCGGCGGAGCAGGGCGGCCATATTCATGGCGAGGCGGCGGATCGGGTGGCGGCCAAACGGGGTGAGCGGGGGATGCTGGCTAGCGATTTGTTTGCAGAATTGGCGGCTTGTGTTAATACTGTCGTTTTTTAGATGCCCTTGCCCCCCTTTTACTCTTTAAAAACATCATTAAACCTAGAATCATGATCATTAGCCTGTGTGCTCTACGCTGATTCTACCAATTTCGCCCTGTGTTAAACCCCAGGCAATTTCGCAAATCGCAGACAAATGTCAAACAAAGTTTCCCAGCCATCGCCGGGGGCTTGGCCTTTTATTTGCTCGTCGGCTTTAGCGCTTAGCCGGAGGATTTGCTGCAAATCGTTGCTGTTAAGGCGATGCAGGGCTTCTTGCACCAAGGGTTTGCGTTTATCCCAGATCTGCTGATTTTTAAATACCGCCTCTTGCTGACCGCCTTGTTTTAATTGCAGCTTGATGGTAAACAAAGTGCGGGCTTCGCGGCTTAAGGCCCATAACACCACTGGCGCGGCTATGCCTTCCTGCTTTAAGCCATTGAGAATTTTAACGGCGCGATTAAGCTTACCACTGAGTAAGGCATCGACTAATTTATAAACATCAAAGCGGCTGCTGTCGGCGACATCGTCCTCGACTAGGGCTTTGGAAATCCGAGATTGCCCGTGCAGGATATAAAGCTTTTCTATCTCCTGCGCTGCCGCCAGCAAATTGCCTTCAATCCGCGCCGCCAAACTCTTTAAGGCGTCGGCATCAAAATGCATACCTTTACGTTCAGTGCGGCGTTGCAGCCAGTGCAGCAATTCTGCGCCTTGCAGCGGCCAAACCTGCACTACCGCACCGACCTGATCCAAAGCCTGAAACCACTGGCTTTTTTGGGCGGCGTTATCCACTTTGCCGGCAGTGATTAACAAAATAGTCTCTTCCGGCAAATGCTTGCAATAAGCGCTGAGAATTTTGCCGCCATCCTGCCCCGGCTTGCCGGACGGTAGCCTTAAATCTATTAACTTTTTGTCGGAAAAAATCGACAGCGATTCGGCCTCAGCCGTCAATTGCGGCCATTCATTGCCGGTGTCTACGGCAATGACTTCCCGAGTGGTATATCCGGCTTTTCTGGCAGCCAACCTAATCTCATCCGCCGCCTCGGCTGCTTGCAAAGGCTCGTCACCGCTAATCAAATAGACCGGTGCCAACGATTTTTGCAAGGCAGCTGTCAGCTGATCAGTTCGCAGACGCATGTTTATTTTTTCTTGCTGTTATCAATCGCAATTTTGGCGCGGGCCATTAATACTCTGGTGGCCTGTTTGTAAATTTCGTTGCGGATCAGCAGTTCTTCGCCCGCTTTAGCCAACACCGCCGTCTGGTCGTTGAAAAACTCGCGGCTCATTTCTATGGTTTGTTCTTCCATCAGCGGGTTATCATTGTTATCGTAAAACTGAAAGCGCAAATAATAATTCAGTTCAGATTCTGTCGATTTACCGGTAGCACCGATAGACAATACTCGGGTACGCATTTGTTCCTTGAGTATCTTGATGACTATACCGGCTTCTTTTGAGGTGTTAACCAGCTTACCCTGAGATGCCTTGATGACGCCGGTCATTTCCGTCTGAAAAGCTGCAGAAGCGCCGGTGACATAAATATTTTTAAGCTCTTCCGGCATATCCAGAGAACCGCGCAAATGATAGCCGCAACCGCTTAAAATGACTAAAGCGGCAATTACAATTAGCTTGCCTGTCTGTTTCATACTGAAGGTCTCATCAATGATGCCGCAGCCCCAAAACAGGCCCGAGGCGGCACAACCGCCGCCCCAGCCTGTCCGTTGCAGTTTCAGCCGGGATGCCGGCCATTAAACAACGATATTCACCAATTTATGCGGCACCACAATCAGTTTTTTCAGCGGCTTGCCGTCAATATGGCGTAAGACATTTTCATCGGCCAGCACCAAGGCTTCAATTTCCGCTTTGCCGGCGTTTGCCGCCACGCTGAATTTACCGCGCAGCTTGCCGTTAACCTGCACCACCATTTCGATGCTGTCCTGCTGTAGAGCGCTTTCATCTAATGGCGGCCAGGCGGCGGTGACTATGTCACTGTCATGCCCCAGGTTTTCCCAAAGCTGCTGGCAAATATGCGGAATGATAGGTGCCAGCATCAACACAATGGCAGTCAATACTTCCTGACGAATCGCACGACCGTTCTCAGTAACATCTTCAAATTTGGCCAGCGCGTTAACCAGCTCCATATTGGCCGCAATAGCCGTATTAAAGGTATGGCGACGCGCCATATCATCAGTCACTTTTTGCAAAGCTAAATGCAGTTGCCGACGCAGATTTTTCTGTTCATCGTTTAGTTCGGCAGTAACGACAGCTTTATCAGGCAAACCACTATCCACATGTTGATGCACCAAGCGCCACAAGCGTTTCAGAAAACGGGAGGCGCCTTCTACGCCGGCATCGTTCCATTCCAGCGATTGCTCCGGCGGCGAGGTAAACATGGTGTACAAGCGTACGGTATCCGCTCCGTATTTATCGATCAATACTTGCGGATCAACGCCATTGTTTTTGGATTTGGACATTTTTTCGATCGCGCCTACCGTCACCGGCGAGCCGTCGCTGCTTAATTTGCCGGCGATAATCTTGCCTTTGCTATCACGCTCTACTTCAATTTGCGTCAAATTAAAATAACGTTTATGGCCGTGTTCGTCCAATTGATAAAAGGTTTCCGCTACCACCATGCCCTGAGTCAGCAGGTTTTTAAACGGCTCATCGCAAACCAGCAAACCTTCGTCGCGCAGCAGTTTGGTGTAAAAACGGGCATACAGCAAATGCAAAATTGCATGTTCGATACCGCCGATATAATGATCAACCGGCAACCAATAATTAGCGCGCTGATCCAGCATGGCGGTATCAGCATCCTGGCTGGCATAGCGGGCAAAATACCACGATGATTCCATAAAGGTATCAAAGGTATCGGTTTCCCGCCGTGCGGGTTTGCCGCAACAAGGGCAATCGGTATGCGGAAAAGTCGGATGGGCAGCCAATGGCGATTGCGAGCCGTCCAACACCACATCGCGCGGCAACGTCACCGGTAATTGCTCATCGGGCACTGGCACCGTGCCGCAATCCTCACAATAGACTATCGGGATAGGTGCCCCCCAATAACGCTGCCGGGAAACCCCCCAGTCGCGCAAACGGAAATTGGTTTTACGTTCGCCTTTTTCTAGGCTCAACAATTTTTCCGCAATCGCGTCAAATGCCTGCGCCGACGTCAGGCCATCAAATTCGCCGGAATTAACCAATACGCCTTTGGTGGTAAAAGCATGTTCGCTGATGTCATCCACACCACCATTCGCCGTCGTAATCACTTGTTTGATGGTGATACCGTATTTTTTAGCGAATTCATAATCGCGCTGATCATGTCCAGGCACTGACATCACCGCACCGGTGCCGTAACTCATCAACACAAAATTGGCGATCCACACCGGCACTTGCTCGCCGGTTAACGGATGTATCGCCTTAAAACCGGAATCCACGCCGCGTTTTTCCATCGTTTCCAGTGCTGCTTCAGAGGTTTCCATCAGCTTGCAAGCCGCCAGAAACTCAGCAATGGTCGGATTGTTTTCCGCTGCCGCCAGTGCCAGCGGGTGTTCTGCCGCCACAGCGACATAGGTTACGCCCATCACGGTATCGGGTCGAGTGGTATAAATGCGGATAGGCTGGCAAAAGCCATCCACGGCAAAATCCATCTCTACCCCTTCCGAGCGCCCTATCCAGTTGGCTTGCATGGTTCTAACCTGTTCCGGCCAGCCGGGCAGAGTGTCCAATGCGCTGAGCAATTCGTCGGCATAGGCGGTGATTTTTAAAAACCATTGGGAGATTTCTTTTTTCTCGACCAAAGTATCGCAACGCCAGCAACAACCGTCTATTACCTGTTCATTAGCCAGCACGGTCTGATCGTGCGGACACCAGTTAACCGGCGCGGTTTTTTTGTAAATCAGATCTTTTTTTAATAAGCGCAGGAAAAACCATTGCTCCCAGCGATAATATGCCGGATCGCAAGTGGCCAGCTCACGGCTCCAGTCGTAACCGAAACCCAGCCGCTTCAACTGTTCGCGCATATAGTCGATATTGGAATAAGTCCAGTCGGCCGGATGCACCTTGTTTTGCATGGCGGCGTTTTCTGCCGGCAAGCCGAACGCATCCCAACCCATGGGCTGCAGCACATGCTTGCCCTGCATACGCTGGAAGCGGCTGATCACGTCGCCTATCGTATAATTGCGGACATGGCCCATATGCAGCTTGCCGCTGGGATAGGGGAACATGGAGAGACAATAATATTTTTCTTTGCCTGTGTCTTCAGTCGCAGTAAAAACACCGGTTCTGTCCCAATCGGCCTGTACCTTTTGCTCTATGGCCTGCGGTTTGTAATGCTCTTCCATCCTGCTCGTCATTTTCTGTAAAAAACCGTTAGAATACCCTACAGACGCTTAAATCTAAAGCGTGAATTAAACCCTGTTGGACGGATGTTGCTGTTTACCCCCCGAGCAAAGTAGCTCACTGGCTTTTTATTTTCAGCAATCCGCGGTAGCTGACGACAATAACCCACCATCCTGTTCGTCACTTTTAGTAAAAAGGCGTTAGAATATCCAAAAACGCTTAAATCTAAAGCGGGAATTAACTCGGAGCAACCATGAGCGAACACAAATTAATCAAAGCCTACGACGACCTGATGGGCCATCTGTACGAAGCGATGGACGACACCTTGCACAGTGTGGCCGATGCCCTGGAAATTGCCAAGGAAAAAACCAGCGCCGTGGGCGGCCATACCCAGGAAGAGATTAACAAGATTGCCGATTTTGTGATGCGCGACGTGGAACACGCCGCCATTAGCTCGCCAAACAGCAGCCGCGACTCTTTAAGCGAGTGGTTGAAGTTTGACATAGACCTGATCGAAAACTTCGCCTTGTCGGCGTTTTTGGGCATTGCCGATAAAACCCGGGTAGAACTGGCGGCGCTGGAAATGGATGCCAAACAATATCATCCTTACCAAAGCGGTGATATTGCCGGCCCCGGTACTTTCGTTTGCGACCAGTGCGGCAAGCAGATTTCCTTTAAATCGACCAGCGTGATTCCTACCTGTCCGGCTTGTCAGGCCAGCAATTTTAGCCGGGTTTAAGCTTGAGTGGTTAATGGCCCTTAAATTAAGCACTCAAAAATAGCTATCGTTACATAAACATTTCATGGTAATTAGATAGACTGCATAGGATGCGCCGACGCCGGCGGCGCATCAATCGCGGAAGATGCTTCAGCCTGTGTAGGCAGAATACCCCTACTAAATAATAAACTACTAATTATGGCTTCTATAGCACTCTAACCATCCTACTTAACAAGTATTATTGCTTTACTGAGGAACCTCTATGCGTACATTTACTCCAAAATTGCCACAAATTTTGACTCTTTCTCTATTGGTTGGTATTTTTTCGGCTTACAACCCTGTTTTTGCAGAAACCACTGAAACCAAAGCCGCTGATGTTCATCAGCATCCGCAAAACACCACAGATTGGCCTGGGATCTACAATGGCTTTTTGCCCTGTGCAGATTGCATCGGCATTAAAACCACACTGGCTTTAAACAAAAACAATACCTATATTTTGATTAGCCAATACGCCGGCAAATCTGAACGGGAATTTGTCGAAAAAGGTAAGTTTACTTGGTCCAACGACAACAGCAGCATTCTGTTAACGCCGCGTAACGGCACCACGACACAGCAATATGCTGTAGACGAAAATAAACTGACACAACTGGACAGCAATGGTAAGCGCATCACCGGCAAACTGGCTGATCGCTATAGTTTGCGTAGAACAGATGTGACGGACAAACAAACTTCACATGCACATTGATTGCTTAAGCTAAACTAAAACCGGTCTGGTGCCGGTTTTTTTAGGCACCGTGAATAAGCGCCTTTCAACCTAGAATCAATCCGATGCCACATATGTGTTCGAATTTGGTAGTACACTCACCTCTGCAAGCAGCTCGCGCATCAACGTGGTTAACGACGCCAAAGGTATAAATATTTATTGGCTTGTCGGCAGCTCTGCAACCCTAGGTACGGACACTAATTTTACAGGAAGTATCTTAGCCGACCAAAGTATTAGACTTTCAAAACGGCAACAGACCACGGCTTTACGATTTAATATTAAATGACAGCTAAGGGTGGGCACGGTTTTTTTGTGTCCACCCCGACATGTCTGTTACGTGCCGGTCTCCTCCCTAGCCACCGGCAACTCAGGCATACACGCATCCCCCATGCAACCATTCACTTCAACGGTAATATGATCGAGATGCACAAAATTGGCTAGCTTGGTTTTATAGTAATTGGGTGGCTTGGGAAAGCGGGTCACCAGCCCAATAATCGCAGCCTGATGACTGGCTCCCAAGCGCCAGATGTGCAAATCGCTTACCAAGCATTCACCATCTTCTTCCAAGGTATCCTGAATTGCTTGTCGGTAATCTTTATCGACATTTTGATCCACCAACACCGGACTGGTTTCCTTAACTAATCCCCAGGCCCACACCAAAATTATCACCGCGCCCACAAAGCCCATCACGGCATCCAGCCAATTCCAGCCATAATATTTCCCGGACAATAAAGCAATAATAGCCAGCACAGAGGTCATTGCGTCTGCAATCACATGCAGATAAGCGGCGCGTAGATTGTGATCGTGGTGGTGGTGATGTTCATGATGGTCGTGACAGTGATGTTCATGATGATCATGGCCACTCAGCAACAAGGCGCTTAATAGATTGATCACCAAACCCAGCACAGCAACAAACAGCGCGTCATCAAAGCGAATGCTTTGCGGTATCAGCAGCCGTTGCGCTGATTCAGCTATCATCATCAACGCCACCATCGCCAGTGCGATTGAGCTGGCGAATCCGCCCAGTGTGCTGACTTTAGCGGGACTAAAGGCAAAAGTTTGATCCTGTTCATGCACTCGGCTATAACGATAAGCAAAAATGGCGATCAGAAAGGCGACTACATGTGTTGCCATATGCCAGCCGTCCGCCAGCAAAGCCATGGAATGAAATTGCATCCCGGCAGCAATTTCCACCAACATGGTGATAAAAGTCAAAACTAACACCCAACGCGCCCGGCTCTCTCCTTTACGATTGATCCGGCCGAAATTATGTGAGTGCTGCCAATTGCTTAATTGATGTTCATGCATGATGGTTCCTTTATCGAAGGCCTGTTAAGTAATTCTAACGCAACCCGGATACTTAATGCGATGGAACGTCTAATTTAACGCGATCTCCAGCCAAAAATTACAGTAATTTTATGATTAGAACCAACATCACTTATTTTGATTAGCCTGGAAATGGTTATCAGAAAGCAGTATGAGATGCACACAGTACAGCGTCAATAGTTTGTCGTCGGATAATCCTAGAGTCAGCACTGGATTGCTCATCTGCATGCTCGCCAGCACTGTTTTCCGATTTCCTGACAGCGTTGCTTTTTGCGGCCGTGCCAAGGAAAAGTGCCTTGCCTGCCAACCGGAAACGGTGCCGGCAAACGTGTCCAACTGCCGATTCTAAGATAATGAAAAGCCTTCAGAGAAAGATTGGGAGCAAGCAAAACCTGCTAAAATCTAATGCAATCCTAAAATCACAGAGTTGGCCGCTGTTCCGTCATAAGTCTTGGCAAAAAGTGCTGAAAAAATCCTGAAATAAGCTGGAAAAAGGCGGTTACGACTGGGCTCATCTCGCTATGAATTATTGGCTCGATCGAGTTCAGGAAAATGCAAAACTGGTAAATCATTGGCTGTTGCGCATGGCCTGTAAGCGCTTTATCTTAGACCAAGCCGAAAAAGACCCGTGGCAAGAATATCGGAGCATGATATGAACAGTATGATAAACACTGCCGGCAGGGGTATACCCCGCATAAAATCGCTGCGGGTGGAAAACTATTGGGCCTTGCGCAAGGTTGAACTGGATAAACTCACACCGATGACAGTGCTGTTGGAACCAAATGGTAGCGGCAAGTCCACCATTTCCAATGTCTTTAATTTTTTGTCTGAATGTTCATAAACCAACAGCTACTGGCCTATACAATCGGCGGCATCGGCATCTTCGTTGAATGGTGGGCTTACAGCTTGCGCTGTGGCTTAGCCTTTAGGCGCTGGTCTGCGTTTGGCGCGATATTGTGGGCCACGCAATATTTTTTGTTGGATGCCTGGACCGCCGGGTTATCCATGGCCTGTACCGCCATACGTAGTCTGCTGTCCGGCCGCTTACAAAACCAGCGTTACCAGCATGGATTGGCCACTTTATTTATTTTGCTGTTTGCGGCGTTGACGGTTTTATCCTGGCAAGGCTTAATTTCTTTATTGCCGGCCTTTGCGGTGGTTAACACCACCTTGGCTTTGTTTTATTTCAGTAACCGTGCCATGCGGATTGCGCTGCTGGCTTCAAGCCTGGCTTGGATAGCTAATGACTTTTATTGGCAAGCTTGGCCGGCGTTGTTGGCGGAAAGTGTGGCGGTGGTGATTAATCTTCTTACCATTCGGCAATTGTTTAAAATTAAATAATGCTGTTATAGAGAGTTTGTGCTTTGTGATTTGCGGCCTCGTGAGGAATGAGGCATCGCCCATTGGTCGGCACATTCGACATGATTTTTATGTTTGGCCGATTCCGTTACTGCCTTTGTCGCCATTATTTGGCGTAAATAGACAGACGGCATGAGGTGGGGCTCTTTTGGCGCGACAGATGCGCTTCACGCTGTTCAGCACATCCTATCAAGGTTACAAAATTTTTACTTCGCACCAAAAACGCGCTCTTAAGCCTTTTATTTGCACTATAATGGTGCAATCTATGTTTGGCAATTCCGCTTGAGTAGGTCACTAGCGCTTATTTTAACGTTGGCGCACTAATTGCATTATCTAAAAAAGTAGCCATCTACGCCATGATCACTGTGTATAAAAAAATATTTGAGCATCTTAACGAAGCCGTCCTGTTATTTGATAGGCAACTGCGCTTGACCTTTATAAACCCTGCCGGTGAGATTTTGCTTGCCGACAGTGCTAAGCATTTGCTGGGTAGCCCGATACAAAAGTTATTTAAAACGCCGCATACTTTTTTACTGGACGATTTATTACAACGCTTGCAATTGCACGAGCCCTTAGTAGATAGGGAGTTGATTCTAGAGCGGTTGAACCAGTCGATTACCGTTAATCTCAGCGCTACACCGCTTTTGGAAAACAGCGAACTCAGTGAAATTTTAATTGAATTGCAGCAAGTGGATAGGCATTTACGAATTACCAAGGAAGAGCAGTTATTAGCTCAGCAAAATACCAGCCGGATGCTGGTGCGTGGGTTAGCGCATGAAATTAAGAACCCTTTGGGAGGCTTGCGCGGCGCGGCGCAGTTACTGGATTACGAGCTGAAAGACCCGGAGTTGAAAGAATACACGCAAATCATTATCGCCGAATCGGATCGCTTGCAAGATTTAATGGATAAAATGCTTGGCCCCAATAAGCCGGCCTGCAAAAATCAGCTGAATATTCATGAAGTGTTGGAGCGGGTTCGGCAGTTGGTGGCGGTGGAGGCTAATAACGATATCGTTTTACAGACCGATTACGATCCCAGTATTCCCGATTTATTTGCGGATAAAAACCAGTTAATTCAGGCATTGCTGAATATAGTTCGCAATGCCGTGCAAGCCATTCAGCATGATGGTGAAATTATTATCAGAACCAGGATTCATCGGCATATGACGATAGGCCGAAAACGCTACAAACTGACTATCAAGATTGATATTACCGATAACGGCCCCGGTATTAAACCGGAACTGATGGATCAAATTTTTTATCCTATGATTACAGGGCGCGCGGAAGGCACGGGGTTGGGGTTGTCTATCGCTCAATCGTTGATTAACCAGCATAACGGTCTGATCGAATGTGAAAGCGAGCCCGGTCATACCGTATTTTCTATCTATTTACCTCTGGAGAATATCAATGCTACAGCATGATAAAGTCTGGATAGTTGATGACGATAAATCAATACGCTGGGTCTTGGAAAAGGCTTTGCAAAAATCAGGCATTCAAACGCAAAGTTTTGCCAGCGCTAATGAATTATTAAAATCGCTGCCGATGGCTTTGCCGCAAGTATTGATTACCGACATTCGTATGCCTGGCATAGATGGGCTTGAGTTGTTAAAAAATATTCAAAATCAATATCCCGATTTGCCGGTGATTGTGATGACGGCGCATTCTGATTTAGAAAGCGCGGTTTCGGCTTTTCATGGCGGTGCTTTTGAATATCTGCCTAAGCCGTTTGATATCAATGTCGTGGTTGAAACTGTGCAGCGGGCTTGTATACACAGTAAGCAATTGCAAAGCACTACTTTAAATCAGCCGACAGAGGTTGAAGAAACCCCGGAAATTATCGGCGAAGCGCCGGCGATGCAGGAAGTTTTTCGGGCCATCGGTCGATTGGCGCGTTCCCATATTACTGTGTTGATCAATGGAGAATCCGGTACCGGCAAAGAGTTGGTGGCAAAAGCTTTGCATCGCCACAGTCCGCGAGCGGCGCAACCTTTTATTGCCTTGAATATGGCGGCTATTCCCAAAGACTTGATGGAGTCGGAATTATTTGGTCATGAAAAAGGTGCGTTTACCGGGGCGCAGGCGCGACGTATAGGTCGCTTTGAGCAAGCTAATAACGGCACTTTATTTTTGGATGAAATCGGTGATATGCCGGCTGAATTGCAAACCCGCTTGTTGCGGGTGTTGGCCGATAATGAATTTTATCCGGTTGGTGCCCATGCTTCGGTTAAGGTGAATGTCCGCATCATTGCCGCTACCCACCAAAATCTGGAGACACTGGTGGCGCAAGGCCGATTTCGGGAGGATTTATTTCATCGCCTGAATGTGATTCGTATCCATATTCCGCCACTTAGAGAGCGTCGTCAGGATATAGGTTTGTTGATGCGATACTTTCTTTATCAAAGTGCCAAGGAATTGAATGCGGAAATTAAAACCCTGAAACCGGAAACTGAGCAATTACTAAGCAGTTTAAGATGGCCGGGAAATGTCCGGCAATTGGAAAATATTTGCCGCTGGTTGACGGTGATGGCCTCCGGTCGGGAAATTCATATTGAAGATCTGCCGCCGGAATTGACCCAAGCCAGCCAAGAGTCTTCGGCTGCTGTCGAACCGGGTAATTGGGAAGCAACTTTTAAAAACTGGATCAAGCAGCAATTATCAGCCGGCAAAATTGACATTGCCAAGCATTCGATACCGGCAATGGAAACTTTGCTGATTCAGGCGGCTCTGCAGCATACCCACGGCAGAAAGCATGAAGCGGCTATTTTGTTGGGTTATGGTCGAAATACCCTGACCCGAAAACTAAAGGACTTAAATATTAAAGAATGATAGCCGGCGAGTTTTGGCTGGATTGATTAACCTAGAATCAGCAGTTGACCGCTCCGCTGTTATCGTAAAGGCTTATCGTGACTGAAAAAGATGGACTTGCATGGAATCCCCCAAAGGGTGAGATCGCTATAATTGTCAGGATTTTTTACAGGTATGGTTTATGTGGCATTTATTGGTTTAAAGCATAAGTATTTGAAATAGAAAAATGTTCGTGTCGTTTGCTTGTTGGGATTAATGGTTGGTTGCGGCAGGCGAGTGTTGAAAAATATTACAGAGTTATTGTGTTAGAGTTTTATCGGCTGTTATTGCAGAGTGGTTATTTATTAACTATTTGATAGATAATTATTTTTTTGTAGTGGTTCAGTAGTTGCTCAGTTAATAGAAATTTCCCTGAGGTTGCGATTTTTGTAGGGGAGGGGTGGTTGGCTAAAAACTACACAATTGCAGCTCTAATAACGATAAGCCTGTCATGCAAAACTACGCTCTGAAACTGATTTGGATATTGATTGTTTTTTCTACAATGCATTTATCTGCTAATGCGGCCACTGACTTTGTTAGTGACGGTAGCTTTAGCGGTACGGTAACCAATGCAAAGAATGGCGGATATGACTTAGGGCCTTGGACGATTAGCAGTGGCACTTTGTGGGCGCAATTTAGCGGTACACCGCCAACCGGAACCAGCCTTTACAGTAATGAAAATGGTGTTAAAGCGTATACCGAAACTTTGCCGTACGGTTCTTTTGTTAATGACATAGAGCCTGTTCTTACTGCCAGCCCTGCCGGCGGTGATTATTTTGGTGATGACGGTCACTATCCGGTGACTATTTCACAAAGCATTACCGGTTTAACTGTCGGCACTGTGTATTCGGTGGCTTTTTATCAAGCGGCGGCGGTTGAGGCAGGGGCTGCTGTATGGCCAAGCTCAACATTATCTGTTCTGCCGATTAATTGGTTAGTAACCTTAGGCAGCACTTCTCAAGATTCGCCGGTGATTAACCTGACTCCGAAAGCAGGCGATCTGGCTTATGGACACACCACCCCAGTATCTTCTGTAACCACTTCAAACGGTTGGGAATTGGTTAATCTGCTTTTTACCGCCACTTCCAGTAAGGAAACACTGTCATTTTTAGCACAAGGGCCTGGTGGCGTGCCGCCGATTTCACTGTTATCCGACGTTACTTTAAGTGCTGAGAGTGCTGTTCCGGAGCCTTCGCAGCGGGCTATTTTCATGTTGGGTTTGCCGATGATGGTTTGGATGACTCGCCGCAAAAATGCCAATTCTTGATTTATTCAGCGATGTGCAAATATTAAAAGGGTAGGTGCGCCAACCAACGAATGGCGCATCAATCAGAGCCCAATTCCCGGTAAGGTGGTCTAAGTAGTAAACTTATATAAAAAGGTTAGCTTAGCTGGCCTTTTTTCGTTTAGAAGAGTCTGATTTTCGTTATAGAAAGCCTTGCTTTGGCGCAGTAAATGCCCCGGTTCGTTTGACTAGTGTTTTCTGTTTAAAAGCATCGGTGTATACTGAGCTAATCTGGAAATCCCCACCACAATAAGAAAAGGCGCGACACTCATGGCGGACAAATCGGTTAGCAAACATTTAATAAATCTTGAAAAACTATTTGCAACCACGGATCCCGTTTTACAAAAAACGGTCAAGGTTTTCCAGGAGTTGGATCAAATTGAATATGATTTGGGCTTATTGGATAAAGAAGAAAGCACCGCGCGAAAAAGCTCCTGGTGGCCGTTGATCAGCACCTTGGGCGGTTATTCGCCGGGAAAATCCGAATTTATCAATCAATATCTGGGGGTTAGTCTGCATACTGCCCGGCATAAATTTACCGTGTTGCAATACTCGCCGCAAGCCGCATCAGCTACTTTGCCGGGAACCGCACTAGACGCCGACCATCGTTTGCCGTTTTATCAGATAGGCAGAGAAATCGAACAGGTAAATGGCGGTGAAGCAACCAAGCTGAATACCTATCTGGAATTGTTGACCGTCAACAGCAATACCCTAAAAAACAAATTGGTGATAGATACGCCGGTTCTGAACCCGGCCACTGAAAATCTGGTCACTGCGTTGTTGCGTAAGCATGTTATCGATATATCCGATTTAGTGCTGGTGTTTACTGATTTGTTTGAAGCCGATACCGATTTGATTAGCGATGTAGTGGCCAATATTGTTGCCCAGCAGGATTCTAATAAATTTTTATTTGTGATCGATCATTCGGAAATTAGTTTAGACCCTCATAAAAGTACGGAAATAGCGGCGTCTTGGCAGCGGCGTTTGGCGGAGTTTGGCATACACACCGGTCAATTTTTGGTGTTGTCTCAGGGTGGTGACATTTCCTTGATCGATCAGCGTGTTAATAATTTGAATAATGATAGGTCTTACCGCGTGTTGGCTAATCTAGAAAAAAGTATTCGAGATATTGAGGATGTGATTTTAACTGAAGTAGAAAGTGCTATCAGCCTCTGGAAAGAGCGCAGCAACGCCACTACCCTGATTATTCTTGGCTTTGTTATTATGTTAGTGCTGTTTGCAGAAATCGCCGGCGGGGTGCTGGATCTACTGTTTGATCCTATCACCGGGCCGTTGATTATGTTGGGATTCTTGGCCATATTGATGCCCGTCCATATCATGATTAGTCGTTTTCATGCTAAATTGATCATCAATCAGTTGTACAAACGTCAAAAACAACTGAATTTGGCGGAAGATCTGGCAGGGCTTTTTGAAAAAGGCTTGAGTTTTTGGCGGATTCTACTGCCGATTACCAGTCCGGTGGGTAAAAATAAAAAGATGCGCAAAAAACTGAATAGTCTGATAGAACAAACCAAAGATTTAGTGCAGGCTTTAAATGATCAATTTAGCCATACGCAGCTGCAAGATTACCGTGCTCAATTAGATGCTTTTTCGATTGGGGATGAGCGATAAGAAAGAAGAAGCCGCTGATTTATGGCGGCTTATCAGTGGTAATGGATGGTCATTAATCGGGGTTATAGTTCGCAAGATAGCCGCGAACCAGTGTGGTAGGATGTGCTGAACAGCGTGAAGCGCATTAAGGATATTTCCATGCGATTGCTAAGGATTATAAACCGCCAAACAAGCCTTAATCAAAATCATCAACACCGAAAGATTACCTTTAAAGCTGCTGATTTTGGTGGGTACTTCGCCTTTGGGATAACGTCTTACCGTGGCTAATTCCAGGCAGCGGTAACCCAGTTTGGGGGCCCGATACGACAGATAGGCCAGTAATTCATAGGTCATAAACACATCGCGGAACGGGGCGATTCTGGGGTCTAGCAGCATTTTCCGGCTGTAGGCCCTAAAGCCTTGGGTGGTATCGGTCCAGGCAAATCCTGAGCATAAACTCAATAGCGGTGCATGGATAAAACGGATAGCCAGGTCTCTTGATGGCGGGGTGTTTTCTGCGACGCCACCGCTGATAAAGCGGGAGGCCTGTACAAAATCCACGTCTTGTTGCAGTGCTTTTATAAACCGCGGTATGGCTGCCGGGTCGTCTTTATCATTGCCGTCTATCGTCACAATGCCCTGATAATCCTGATCTAGCGCAAACGCATAAGCACAGCGCAATTGACCGCTTAATTTGCCGGGGCCTGTCTTAACCAATAAGCCGCGAACACCTTGCTGTTGCAGAAATTCCAATGCTAGAGAACCGTCGCTGCTGCCGCCATCCACAATAATAATATCTGCAAGCTCACTCAGTTTTAGCGCTGCTATTTTACTCAGCAACTGTCTAATTCTGTCGCCTTCATTAATGACCGGGATAACGACGCAGTAAGGATATTGCCGGCCCAGCCATAGCGGCGTTGTAAAGCTGGGTACTTGCCAATGACTGCGAGCTTCTGCTGAAATAGAGCGGCTAGAGGACATAATTAAGGTAATTTAAGCTAAGTGATTAGAATCCCGGTAATAGCGACAGGCAGTGACGATTGCCCGTTCTATGGCTTGCAGATGCGGTTCTTCTTTGGTTGCCAGCATTTCGATGGATACCAGTGCATCCGGCAGATATTGATGCAAGGCCGAACACACGGCAGCATGATCGGTGCCGCCATCGCCAAGCGGCAGCAAATTAGGTTCGCTGGCGTGGACATGGCCTATCATCGTAGCGCTGTTCTGCAGCACAATATGCGGATTTTCTTGATTGATAGCCATTGCACCGGTATCTAGTTGCATTTTAATTGCCGGGTGATCAACTAATTGGCAGATATGTAAAGTCTCGGTGCTGGTTGTCATAAAATTGGCGCCGTAACAGCTTGGATTGGGTTCCAGGCAGACAATGACTTGTTGGCTTCGCGCGATATCGCCGAGCCGACGAAAAAAAGCAACTGCGATTTGCTCGGTTTCGGTTTGGCTTAAGCCGCTACAGTCGCGATTTTTTGGAGAGCCGAAAACCAGACGTTTGGCGCCCAACTCACCGCCTATTCGGCACACTGCCGCCAGATGAGCCAACATCGCGTTTCGTGTTGTCTCTGAGCCGAACACATTAAAGCCGTTGCTGCCGAATAACAAAGCTTGCATTCCGGTAATTTCAATGCCGCGATCCAGCCAAACGTTTTTTATCTGTAAAATTTCTGCATCGGCAGTGTCGAACAGATTCGGAAAATATTTACCCGGTACGACATCAATGGCATCAATATTATAATGATGCAGCAGTTTTGCGACAGCTCCATCTTCTGCAATATCCCAGGCAATATTGGAAAGGGCTAGTCTCATTGTTTTATTCCGGTAGCAATTGGCAAGTTAAGTGGTTCCGATTGGGCATAGGCTCTAATGGCTTGTATCGTTTCCCGTGTACTGTATTGATATTGTCCCTGGCCGCCAAATAATTCAGCGTAACGGCTACGCATGTCATAACTTGCCGGGGGGGTAGCCAGCATGTGGGTAAACGACTTACCAAAACCGTACCAGGCAACATCGGCGACACTGATCGGTGCGGCAGTCAGGTGGAGCAGCGACAACCCCGCGTTGAGCGCGGTTTGAATATCGTACCAAAGATTGACCATGGGATAGAATTGAAACACTCCTCTGCTTTCTATCGCCGCCAGATTATTGGCATTTAAAAAATCAAAAATGATATTTTTACGTAAGCCGGGGCCGACTAAGCCGGGCAGGCGAACTATCAAGTGGCGTGAAAAATGGTTTTCGACAAATTTTTCCAGCAGGCGCCGATGTAAACCGTAAGCATGGAGGTCGTTTTCAATCACTGTGGAATCTTCATCTACGGCCTGTGCCGTTTTAAAAACATCGACCGTGCTGATGAGTATAAAGGTTTTACAGTGAATGCCGGACAGATGTGCTATTAATGCATCAATATTACGTTTGTCTGCTTCAGGATTTTGGTTGGCAAGCCACTTTTGGGCTGGGGCGGCCGCACATACAGTTAACTCAAAGCTTTGCCCCAGCAGTTCGTGACTATTGTTGGAGCGATAAAGCGCGTCGAAGTGAGTCTGTTTAAGCAGGGTGTTGCCGACAAAGCCGGAATAGCCGATGAGCGCTGTTTTCATATGAAACATCCTAAACGGTGAACGGTGACTGATTTTGTTCGCTTTAAAACTTCAAGCATAAAAAGTATGCCGCTATCAACACAGACATAAATCAGTGCTTGTACGAAACCTAAATACCAAAGCACAAAATTAATATGCGTGTGTATATAAGAATGGCCTTTTGCCAAAATAAACCAAGAAGTTGGCACCATAAAAAAGAAACCTAGCAGCACTAGGTCTCTACGCCAGGTAAATTGTTTAAGTAATATTTTAAACAAAACAGCCGGTACTGAGCAGATTAGCAATAGCTTGAATACGCCTCCCGGCAACCAGAGTAATAATGATGTTTTCCAGCCAAATACATATTTAGGGATGTTTGCCAGTGCCGGACTCTCTAATGAGGCCTTATAGACCGGATCAAAGTTAGCCGGGTCGCCGTATGTACGCCGCTTGACATCGAGGTCAATGATGTTTTGCAATCCCTCCATGATGGTATTACCTCTCATGCCGGCATGTAACAGTAATGCCAGGCTAAAGCCAACTACACAGGCAACAAAGACCAGCAAAAAAAGTTTTAGATTTGTTGATAGCGAGTCAATAGGATTTTTAAAGAACGGCGCTGTCAGGAAAACCCCGCAGGTTAATAGCGTAATGGTAGAAAGATATTCATAACCTGCCAGACTTTTGAGGAATATGGCAAAGGTAATACCCAGCAGTAGTAACGCCCGATATTTAAGCGCTGTGGTTAAATAGAGTTGAGCTGCCAGCACCGGTGCTAAAAACCAGAGGTATGGCGCCCAATAAAGGTTTCTGGCGATGGCTACCAGCCAGGGTGAACCGGCTAAGGTGACTAGAAAAATGGCAGCAAACAATGGGTTATAGATACGCCGATAGAGAGCGCATAAATAGACGGCTAAAAAGGCAAGCAAAGCTGAGTTGACAGCTTGTAGCTGCCATAATTTGTTAAGTCTAAACCATTGATGTACTTTGGAAAAAAAGATGGCTTGAATGCCGTATTGCGATTTGTAGGCTAAAAAATTAACTGCCGGATAGGCTGTTTCCGCAGCGAAAACAGTATGGGTAAAGTCAATGTTTTCGGGTGAGGCAAAGTTTTGGTCTTTTCCTATGTGACCCAAATGCCAACCTGACTTTTGCAGATGCAGATCATCGGCAATGATGCCGCCAAGCACCAGGGTTTCAGAATCTGTTTGAAAGGCGGAAAAAAACGGCTGGTCGGCAAAATGGAGCAGATTTGTTTGAAAAATGGTGGTAATAAAAACGGTGGCTAAAAAAAACAGTCCGAGTTGTTTAAATAATTTAATTAAAAGACTCGGCGTCGAGCTTTTCAATAATGTCATAAATGTTGTCAATTTTTCCACCTAAAATCGAATAGCAATTGGGCAATTCGTGATGTTTTTCAAATAAAATGGGTCTGCCGTCATCGCCTTCGTTTTTGATCAGCACAGTTTTAACTTCGAAGAGGGAATCTATGTATTGTGAGTCTAGTATTGCCGGCAAATAGCGGCCAATATCTCGCAGCATTCGATTGATGTGTGTCTCGCAAGGGTACTGGCTTAGTTTTTGATAAGGGTCGATTCCTCGTTCATCCTGCCAGCTTAGATGCGGTGTATAACGAACATGTGAAAGCGTATGTAGACCTTGGGCAGGAAAAGGCATCATTGAAAAGAATGGGCCGTCCATGACGGTAATGCCTAAATTAGCCAATATTTGCGGCGGACGAATCAAGGCCATTTCAGTGATTTCATGTTTCAGCTGGTTTTGGGTGCCTGAAAAATCGCCGGCAAATTGGTTAAGTCCGCTATACGTGCAGTTAAACAGGTAGCGGCAGCTAAGCAATTCGGGTGAGTGATTGGAAGTTTGCTGGGTGATCTGCGTGGTTTGTTCAGGGCCGTTACGAATAGCGGTGACTTGCGTATTATAAAGTATCGTGACACCGCATTCGATCAGTTCACGTTTGGCCCATCTTTCCAGTTGCGTGGCGTCAAACGCATATTCTTCAGCTAGAAATACTTTTTCAATTAAATGCGGATTAAATAAATTTTTAAGCTCCTCCGCCGGGGATTCGATTTTAGCGCCAATTTCACGGCAGAAGCGCTCAAATTGTTTGACGGTCACTTTTGAGTTACTGCGAGCAATGGCATAAAGTTTGATGAAATCCCGCTTTACTGCATAGGGCCAGTCTTGCACGAATTTGGGTAAATTGATACGGCTGCGGTAGGCCGTGGTAAAGCTACGAGGATAGTGATAACCATTGTGGACGCGCGCCTGATTGTTATAAGAGGCGCGCGTCAATAAGGCGGCTTCCCGTTCAATCAGCAAAACTTTTTTTAGTCCGCGAGTTTTCACTAGGTAGATTGCAATGGCGGCGCCATAAAAGCCGCCGCCAATAACAATGGCATCCATTATGTTATTGGAGTTTTCTGCAGGGTTTAACATGGCTGAAATGCAGAAATTACCGAGTATTAAAGCGGCTGGAATAGGGGGCATGAGGTAGTGATTCCTCAATGTTTAACTTTTCGCGTCGGATAATCCGGCTGCTGTTAAACTCTTGGCCGATATGGTAACTAGGGCCCTGATTTGATAAGCGGGCCATTTGCAGGATGTATTCGCCCAACACAAACAGAACCAAAGAAAGTAAAAAAAACATGCCGGACTGTTGCAGAGACAAGCTGATCCAGCCGGGTGCTACATTGGTTTTCAGTAAGCCGACTGTTACCACATAGACAGAATAAACCAGATTGGCAATCGCGCCAAACATAGATAATGTCGTGACCAAGCGCATTGGGGTGTGCGTGGTGGAAACCAGCATTTTAATGCCGCGATCTATGCTGTCGCCCAAATGTTTAGCCTGTGTTTTTCTGGGGGTGGCGCTGTAATTAAGATTAACTCGGGAAAATCCACCCGTGGAAGGAATATGACGGTAGGTTAATACCGGCTGAGGATGTTGCAAGATAAAATTGATGACTGTTTTATTCAGTATCCTGTAATTGGGGGCTTCTTTGGCCAGATGGATGCCGTGCAGTAATTGATATAACAGGTTGAAAATTGTAAAAGCGCTACGATAAATCAGATTTAAATTCGGTGTTTTTTGATTGGTGGCAAGCACTATATCAGCGCCGCCGGCGGCCTTATCCAGCATGGTCGGCAGAAAGTGTATGTCATCAATAAGTGGGTCAATGACGGCTACAAAATCTCCCAAAGCGTTTTCCAAGCCTGCCCAGATGGCGGTATCGGTATCCACCTCTCTTGTTAGAGCGTATATTTGCAAATTGGGTTCGCCGTTTTCTTCGGTCAGCGACTTAAGTACAGCAATGCTGTCGTCTTCCGAGGCGTTGTCGATAATAATGAATTCATAATCACTTACAAGAGGAGAAATGCAGGCAGCCGCTTCTGCTAGTAAGTTAGGTATTAGCTCCGCTTGATTGCGCAAAACGAATACCACAGATAGGAAAACAGAAAAAAACTGCATAAAGAGCTCCGCTTAAACGCTAACTGTAGGGCTAGTATTCAAATTTTGAAAATCAATATTTATCATTATAATCGATAACTAGAGTTTGATACACAAGTTTAGTAAGCCCAATCGCTTTAAGGTACGGCTTTTGCAAAAACGATAATTTGTCGGGGAGTTAGCTATTTCAAAGTCTTAATTGGCTACTCCGGTAGGCGCTGGTTTAACACCATAATAATTTGACAATATGTCATAAGCGCCACGGATGCCGGTAGAAATAGCGGGTTTAAGCGGCAAACAGGGGCTGCTCCATTGTTTGCTCTTGCCGTCAAAATAAAATTGCCAATCACTTAGCCAGCAATTTCCTTGTTTGGTCATCCGGCCGGCCATGACGGCAGGCACATCATAACGCTCGGAAGCGGACAACAAATTTTTGCCGGCAATGCCCAGCACATCGTTTACTGATACTTTTTGTTGTTCTTCAATATCCAATAATGGGTAAATGAGTGGGATGCCTTTAAGTTTTGCAATTTTGGTCAGGGCATTTTCAAAATCCGGCATGGTGTCGGGATTATAAAATTGTTTGCCGTCGCCTTCATCCACCACTAGCCAGAGCAAGGTTTCCGGTCTGATCTCGCTCCAGATGCCGACCTGGTTTTTCCTTAATACATCAAGTACTTGGTCTTCATCAAATTGGACCCGGAATAAACGGGCATCGGTTTCGGCATATTCATCTGCCGGCAGTAAGGAATAGTGGGATTGTTTGACGTAGTGTTCTGCATCGTGCAGCATGGTTTGCACCACCGGAATTTTGGCGATGTCGTCTGCGATGACGATGCGCTCAAGCACCGCAAACAAAGCTTGTTTCAGAGCAATGCTTCTGTCTTCGCCGGCTTCGCTGCGGGCGACAATTTCAATTTCAAATAGGCCCTGCACTTCTAGGGCAAATGAGGGTAGTGACCACAATAAGGCTAAGACATAAACTAAAAAACGCCGCTTATTTTTTATAAAATTCATTGCTCATTGCTCCCTGTCTATCAGATAAGAAGAGTTATAGTACAATATTAGCCATTTTAATTTAATGTTAACAAGAGGCTCCCATTGAGCGAACAACAAGAACGCCTGAATTATAAAAGCGCCGGAGTCGATATTGCTGCCGGTAATGCCTTGGTTGAACGTATCAAACCGATTGCGGCCAAAACGCGTAACGCCGGCGTGATGGCCGGCTTAGGCGGCTTTGGTTCGCTATTCGAGCTGCCGTTGGATCGTTATCGTCATCCGGTATTGGTATCGGGTACGGATGGCGTAGGTACTAAATTGAAACTGGCGCTGGATTTAAATCTGCATAATACCGTGGGTATCGATTTGGTGGCCATGTGCGTCAACGACATTGTGGTGCAGGGCGCTGAACCGCTGTTTTTTTTGGATTATTATGCCACCGGCAAACTGGATGTCGAGACGGCGGCGGCGGTTATCGAAGGTATCGGCAAAGGCTGCGAGTTGGCCGGCGCGGCCTTGGTCGGCGGCGAAACAGCGGAAATGCCCGGCATGTATACCGATGGCGATTACGACTTGGCCGGATTTTGTGTAGGTATCGTCGAAAAAGCACAAATTATTGATGGCAATAAAGTGAAGGCTGGCGATAAGTTAATCGGTATCGCATCTTCCGGTCCGCATTCTAACGGCTATTCGCTGATCAGAAAAATCATCGAAAAAAGCGGGGTGGGCCTACACGACACGGTGAATGGCAAACCATTAGGCAAAACCTTGTTGGAACCGACTCGTATTTATGTCAAGCCGCTGCTGGAATTACTAAAAACCGTTCCGGTACATGCGATGGCGCACATTACCGGCGGCGGGATTACCGAAAATTTGCCGAGGGTGTTGCCGGATGGCTTAAACGCTGAGATTAACCTTGGTGCTTGGCAATTCCCTGATGTTTTTGTTTGGCTGCAACAGCAAGGCCATGTTGATTTGGCGGATATGCTGGTCACTTTTAATTGCGGTATAGGTATGATCGTTTGTGTAGCCGCTGAAGATGAAGCCACCACCTTGGCTGTTTTGACACAGCAAGGTGAAACAGTGTTTTCTATCGGCGAAATAGTGACTTCCGCCGGCGCAGGCAATCGGGTCAATTACCTTTAAAACCTAGAATCGGCAGTTGACCGCTCCTTGCCTATCGTAAAGGCATGTCGTGACTGAAAAAAATAGTCCAACTGCCGATTCCAGGTTGAATCTAAACAAAACCGGATTGGCAAAAAACCAATATTGGCGAGTTGATTTTATTGTGAAGGCTTATGGTTGTTAAAAACCCTCAGTCTGGCCCTGTCATGAACCCAGCGGCAAAAAAAAGCAGTTCGATAGGTCTGGTTGGCTGGCAACAATTCTTCGGATTATTTGTTGCTTATTTGTTGACTGGTATTTTGAGCGGTTATCTCAATATTCCTTCCGGCTATGCCTCCGCGATTTGGCCGCCGTCCGGGATTGCGCTAGCCGGCATCCTGGTGTTGGGAAACCGTGTCTGGCCGGCGATTTGGACAGCAGCTTTCTGGGTGAATCTGATTAATGGCTGGAGTTTTGGCAGTAGCGCAAGTTTTCATGCTTTGATTTTTCCGCTGGCGACCGGGGGCGGGGCCGCCTTGCAAGCGCTGGTTGGTGCGGCATTGGTGCGGCGATTTGCCGGCTATCCCAATCAGCTTGCCAGCGAAAAGGAAGTGTTGTTTTTCATGCTGTTTGGCGGATTATTGGCCTCTTTGGTGAATGCAACCCTGTCAGTCAGTGCACTGGTTTTGACTGAGCGAATACCCGGTGCAAGTTTTCCGATAAGTTGGGTTACCTGGTGGATAGGCGATAGTCTTGGGGTTTTTGTGTTTACGCCTTTGATGCTGGTGTGGATGTCATCGAACAGCCAAGTCTGGCGGGAAAGGCGGATATTGGTCACTTTGCCGATTTTGGCAATGTTTGTTCTCTCCACGTTGGCTGTGCTGTTTCAGGCGCAAAATGAAAATGAGCGTTTAAAATTGCAGTTTAATCAGCAGGCGGATGAACTTAGATTAGCGCTGACTGAGTCTATCTTCATTTATCTGAATGAGTTGCATTCCCTGCAAAATTTTTATAAAAGTTCAAAAACGATTGAAAGACAGGAGTTTCACAGTTTTGTCTCTTACATCTTGGCACATTTTTCGGGGATTAAAGCCTTGGAATGGAGTCCTAGAGTTTTGGATAGTCAGCGAGATAGCTTTGAAAAAAATACCCGTCGGGAGATGGGTATTGACTTTCAGATTACCGAGCGGCAAGCAGGCCAGGGGTTAATCGCTGCCCAAGTCCGAACGGAATATTTTCCGGTTACGTTTTTGGAGCCGTATCAAGGTAATGAGGCGGCACTAGGGTATGACTTGTTTTCCGATGTTTTACGTCGACAGGGTATGGAATTTGCCCGAGACCACGGTGATATCGGCGCCACCCAACGGATTAGGCTTGTTCAGGAGTCGGGTGATCCGTATGGAGTGTTGGTGTTTATGCCGATTTATTATAACGGCTTGAGCAGCGACAGTCTGGAAGAGCGACGACAGAATCTAGCCGGTTTTGTGTTGGCGGTGTTTCGTGGTTCGGAAATTGTGCCTATGGCGTTGAAAGATCTGGATCAGAAAGGCTTGACTTACCGATTGCTGGATGTGTCTGCTCCAGCAGAGGAACAACTGATTTTTTCCAATCAGAATGCAGAAAAAATGCCTTTTGTGTTACAGGAAAACGGTTTATTCGGTCGGTATATTGCGTTGACAAGTTCCAGTGAAATTGCTGTGGGGGGGCGGCGCTGGCGCTTTGAGGTGAGTCCGACTCAGGCGTATTTTGCCTATCATGTCTCGGCTAATACCTGGCTTACCATGCTGACCGGATTATTGGTAACTAGCATTGTAGCCTCATTTGTCTTGGTGCTGTCTGGTCGCGGCAGTATCCTGCAGCGTCTGGTGGATGAACGTACGGCGGCTTTGTCAAAAAGTGAGGACATTTATCGGGCCACATTTAATCATGCAGCCGTGGGGATCGCCAGGGTTGGTTTGGATGGTCGCTGGTTGGAGGTCAACCAGTGGTTATGCGACATCGTGGCCTATTCCAGGGAAGAATTGCTTACACGGGGTTTTCAGGATATTACCCATCCAGACGATTTAACCGAGGATGTCGGTTTGATGCATCAAGCTTTGTCGGGTGGGATTCCAAGGTTTAATGTCGAAAAACGTTATCTTCGTAAAACGGGCGAAATTATCTGGGCGAATATTACCGTGGCATTGGTGCGCAGTTGTGATGGTTTGCCTAATTATTTCATTACTGTGGTTGAAGATGTCAGCCAAAGAAAACGGAACGAAGAACGGATTTACAAGCTATCGTTGGCAGTGGAGCAAAGTTCAAATATGGTGATGATTGCCAATCTGGACGGTAACATCGAATATGTGAATCAGGCATTTGTGAACGCAACCGGTTATAGTCGTGATGAAGTGGCTAATAAAAACCCCAGGCTTTTACAATCAGGCAAGACACCCAAGGCGAGTTTTGAGGCAATGTGGGCAAGCTTGGTCAAAGGCGAGGTGTGGAAAGGTGAGTTGATCAATAAACGTAAGGATGGCAGTGAATATATTGAATCTGCACTGTTCTCTCCTGTTAGACAAAATGATGGCACGGTAACGCATTTTCTGGCGATTAAAGAGGACATTACCGCGCAGAAATACGCAGAAGCGCAAATGCTTAATTTATTACAAGAGCAAAAGGCGATACTGGACAGCGAGCTTGTTGGGATTATCAAACTTCGCGGACGGCAGTTTGTGTGGATTAATCAATCGTTTGAACGGTTAACCGGCTATTCCAAGGAAGTGTTGCTGGGGCAAAATACCAGATTACTGTATCAAAATGATACCGAATATCAGGATATTTACCGAGAAGCGTATTTAAAGATCAATAATGGTAGTGCCTATAGGTCAGAAAAACAGTTTGTTTGCCACGGCGGTGTGTTGCGTTGGTTTGAGATTAGTGGTTGTGTGCTATCTCCAGACAATGACGACACAATTTGGACTTTCGTCGAGATTGATGACCGCAAACGCTTTGAAGCAGAGTTGATCAGCGCACGGGATATCGCCGAATCTGCGGCGCGCGTCAAGTCGGAGTTTCTCGCTAATATGTCGCATGAGATAAGAACACCGGTGAATGCGATTCTTGGCTTGTCGTATTTGGTGCTCGATAAACCTTTGACTGAAGAGGTAAGGGATTATCTGGAAAAAATTAATACTTCGTCGGAGAGTCTGCTAGGCATTCTTAATGATATCTTGGATTTTTCCAAAATTGAGGCAGGTAAGCTGATGATAGAATACAGGCAATTTAATCTGCATTTGCTGCTTGAAAATTTGCACAATTTGTTTCTAGCAAGGGCTGAAGAAAAGCAGTTGGAATTTAGTGTGGATATTTCGTCTGGAGTACCGAGAAATTTGATAGGCGATGCCTTGCGGATTCGACAAATTCTGACTAACATGATTAGTAATGCGATCAAGTTTACCGAACAGGGTCAAGTCAGGGTTGATGTGATTTTGCAGGAAGCCGGCCAATCACATGTGAGTGTGCGATTTAGTGTTCTAGATACCGGTATTGGCATTTCTCCAGCAGATCAATTGAAGTTGTTTCAACCTTTTAGTCAGTTGGATTCCTCTATTACTCGGCGGTTTGGCGGTACAGGATTGGGGTTGGAAATCAGCCACAAATTACTTAATTTGATGGGAACAGATTTTCAGGTGGAGAGCGTCAAAGGTCAAGGAACCGTTTTTAGTTTTGAATTGCAAATGGGTATAGGAATCATGGAGCAATTGTCGGAAATTAACCAGCTACCAGTAGAACGTAAAGCGGGAATGTTTTCTTCAGCATTACGCAAGCGGGGTGAATACTTGACGGGCGCACGTATTCTGGTGGCTGAAGACAATCGGATTAATCAACAGGTTGTGAGTGCATTCCTTAAACTTTCAGGGATGCAGGTGGAAATAGCGAATAACGGTAAGGAGGCTTTGCAATGCTTGGAAACAAACCGATATGATGCCGTGTTAATGGATGTCCATATGCCGGAGATGGGAGGCATGGAAGCGACTACGCAAATCCGCAAATTGCCTAGGTTTAAGACTTTGCCCATCATCGCTTTGACTGCCGGTGTCACGCAGGAAGAGCGAAATCGCTGTTCGGACGCCGGTATGAACGGGTTTATCGCAAAACCGGTTAATCCTGAAGAACTCATTGCTGTTTTGGAGGGTTTGATTCAGCAAAAAACATATGTAACGATGGCAGATGAAAAAACGATGGTGAGCGATATACAAAATTTGACATTACCCGGATTCGATTGTGAGGCTGTATTAAGTATGGCTGGCGGCGAAATAAGAACGGTTAAAAAGTTATTAATCATGTTTCGCGAAGACTATGAAAACTTCGACAATAAATTGGAAACATTGCTGGCAAATCATGACATGCTGGCAGCTTGCCAGTTGATACATACTATTAAAGGTACTGCCGGTAGTGTTGGTGCAATCAGATTGGCGGCGGCGGCCATGACCTTGGAGGTTTCTGCCCGGACGGGCAATTTGGATCAGAGTGCTTACACTGATTTTCGAACAGAGTTACAGGAAACGCTGATTGTACTGGCTGATGTGACGTTGGAATAAGGCTATCTATCGTTCTACCCATCCGACGCCGAATAGTTAGCTATGGTTTTTTGTTCTTGATGGGTGTTGATGTCTATAGTTTAGTCAGCGTTAGTTTGGTTTCGGCCAGCGCTCTCTTGAAGTTATCCAATTCCATCTGATCCAGTTTGCCTAGTTTTAAAGTGGTATTCAAGGTTTCAGCGGCATTGTATACCTGTTTGATGCCTAGATTGGCGGCGGAGCCTTTAATAGTATGGATGATGATTGCTGCAGCTTGTAGGTCGTTGCGCTGAAATTGTTCCACAATATTGGCAAAATGCTGATCTATTTCGTCGCGAAAGCTACGTAGCAAGGAAAGCAGCAGTTCCTGATTGCCGCCCAGCATGGCTAAGATATTATCAAAATCAAAATCCGGCTGCTCTGACAGATTATCGAGAAAATTTTGCCCACCGACTGAGCCTATTGTTTGTCGATTGCCTAGCCAGTGGCTCAAAATACCGACCAATTGTTTTGAATTGACCGGTTTGGCGATAAAGTCGTCCATCCCGCTATTTTTGCAGCGTTCCCGTTCTTCAAATGTAACCCCGGCGGTTAAGGCGATAATCGGCAGGGTTTGGAATTGAGGTTGTTCACGGATTTGCCGAGTTGCTTCAACGCCATCCATTTCCGGCATTTGCACATCCATCAACACTGCATCGTAGTTTTCTTGCATCACTGCGGCAACGGCTTCCTTGCCGTTGTTGGCAATATCGACGATTACCCCGGATAATTGTAGAAATTCACTGATGACAGTTTGGTTGATACGGTTGTCTTCTACTACCAGGATATGGGCGCCGGATAATAATTTGCCGTGTTCAGCCAGTTCTGCCGACAACGCGCCGGAGGGGGGCGAGTAGTTAGCTGCAGATTTTGGCAGGCTTTTTTCTAGACTGGAAACACCCAACAGCAGTTTAAAGGAAAAGGTAGAGCCAAGCCCCAAGTTGCTTTCGATATGAAAATCGCTTTCCATCATCTGCAGTAATCTACGGCTGATAGCCAGTCCCAAACCGGTGCCGCCAAACCGGCGGGTGATAGAAGTGTCCGCTTGGGTAAATGGTTGAAAAAGATTGGCTTGATGTGATTTGGATAAACCAATGCCGGTGTCGTGGACGCTAAATTCTATCCAGACTTGCGATGGACTACTTTTGAGTAAAGTCAGCTGTAGAACGACCTTACCCTGTTCGGTAAATTTTATCGCGTTGCCGATTAAATTAGACAGGATTTGTTGAATGCGTCTGGCATCGCCGATGAGGGCGCGCGGTATCTCCGGTGATAGCTCAAAACTCAGCAATAAATTTTTTTCTTCGGCACTAATCGAGAACAGTTGGTAAAGATTTTCGATGATGTTATCAAGATTGAAAGGCGCTTGTTCAATACTCAGCTGGTTTGCGTCAATCTTGGAGAAATCCAATATGTCGTTGAGTATGCCCAGCAAACTGACCGATGAGCTGTTTATTTTCTCAAGTTTGTCTCTGATTTCCAAAGATAACAGTTGATTGAGTGCCAATTGCGTCAGTCCTATGATGGCATTCATCGGAGTGCGTATTTCATGCGACATGTTGGCGAGGAAATCTGCTTTGGATTGCGCCAGTGTTTCTGCGGCTTTTTTAGCTTGATTCAATGCTGCTTCAGATCTTTTGCGCTCAGTGATATTTTCATGTGCGACGACGAGATTGCCGCTGTCACCGTGGAAGCGGGTCACTCTGGCGATGAACCACTCTTGATTGTTTTCGTTAAAACAAGGATATTCCAGCGTAAATTCATCACGCTCCCCGGCAATAATGCTGCGTAGGCCTGCCGCCATCGGTTTTGCTTCTGCAGAAAAATCGCCATCGGCTAAGTCGCAGATTTGTATATAGTTTTCGCCGACATGGTAATGAAAATAATGCATGCAAGGGGCGTTACGGTCATGAAAATCTTTCCAAGCTTTATTGACCGCCAATATTTTACCGGTTTTGTCCAGTACGCAAATATGAGCGGATACTGCGTCAATAGTGGCTTTGGCGAACAATTCTGAAGCCTGCATAACTTGTTCGGCCTTTTTCCAGTCCGATATATCTTCAATTATGGACCAGATATATTGTTGACCGTCTAAATGAGGTACCAACATACTGTTAAGTCTGATAGGAATCAGTGAGCCATCTTGGCGCAGATATTCCATTTCGCATGGGCCGTAGCAACCTGTTGCCAGCAAGGTGTTTAGTTGTACTTCTTTAAGTGCTGTGTATCTCGCTGGGGGTAGTGCCCAGTAATTGCGTTGTAATAGCGTTTCATCGCTATATTGGCTGATACGTTGGAAAGATTTATTAAATTCAATAAGCTGGCCGTTCAGGTTTGCCACCGCAAAGCCTAGTGGTGACAGTTCATACATGCCGCGCAGTTTTTGTTCGTTGGCACGCAGTACAGCATCCAGTCTTTTTCGTTCGGTAATATCGCGTGCCGAACAAAATAACAACGGCCGACATTCGACAATCGCCGGAATAGCGTTAATGTCCACATCAATAATATTGCCGTCAAGCCGACGGTGTTGGGATTCGAATTGTCTGGCTTCGCCGGATTGAATCAATTCGCGCAGAAAATGGGTGAGTTCATGGTCTGAAAATTGAGCGTCAAATTCCCGAACATTGAGTTGTAAACCTTGCTCTAAACTGTAGCCCAGTTGTCGGCAAAATGCCTCATTGGCATTGACGATGTTGCCGTCCCAATCCAGAATATGGATACCTTCGGTGGATGATTTTAGTAATGTCTGATATCTAAGGTTTTGTGCGGCGATTTTTTGTTCATCCAGTTTTCGATCCGTGATGTCGAGACAGGAGCCTATGAAGCCTTCAAAATTACCGGTAGCACTGAAACGCGGTACGCCGTTGTCGTGTATCCAGCGATATTCGCCGTCATGGCGTTTAAGGCGGTATTCCATGTAAAACGGTTCGCGGCGATTAAAGTGATTGCTGTATATTTCCCGGCAATACTGCAAATCATCTGGATGAACACCGACGAACCAGCCATCGCCTATTTCTTGTTCCATGCGGCGGCCGGTAAACTCCAGCCAGACGGCATTAAACCAGTTGTAAAGTTTATCAGGGCCGGATAGCCAGATCAGTATCGGTGCGGCATCTGCCACCAGTGCGAAGCGCTGTTCAGATTCGTGGAGCCGATTTTGGGCTTGATCATGGATTTGTTTGTCGAATTGCTTGATGAACTGTAAGGTATTGCGGGATAAAGTAGCATAAAGAGCAGCAATTGAAGTTTGGCCGGCGGCACTGATTTGCCTGGCAAGATACTGACGCGCCGATTCTTGCGACATTCCGGTATTCAGCGCCTGACTGAATACTAAGCGTGATTTATCTTGTTCCAGAATATGGCGAACTAACCAATTGCTCAAAACCGGCAAGGCATCGTCCAGTAGCCATTCTATGCTGTAAGCGTTGGTCTGTTTTTTTAGCTTGTTTGTGGTTTTAACAAAATCAGCGTGATCCATCTGCAGCGTCGCATGATGAAACCGCGTAGCGTCATTTCGTTGTTCTTCCTGAAAATGATAGACCGCATAGTGATCGAACTCATCGAAAGCATCGCCTAGCTGTTTGAGGTCGGGATCGCTTAGTAACAGATGGATGAGTGAATTTAATAATTCCGCGAGATGTCTATTGTGATTATCTGTTATTTCAATTCCGCTATTGAAACTTTCATTCCAGGGAAAAAATTCAATTGAATGCATAATCCATCCAGGGTATTAACGTCATTAATTTCCAATGTACGGTATGCTCCGCATGCCGTAAGGCTGTTTTTAGGGCTGCTGTATGACGGTATGCATAGCATATTTCGTCTGATCAATACACAAGCGTACCGCAAGTTACCCATGGCGCGGTAGACAGTTAAAGTCTACTCAACTACATTACGGCTATCCCTGATTACATTCCCTATTGCCAAAATTTGTTTGGTAAAATTTTTACCGGAAATGGCCTCAAATTTATACAGTATTGGTTTCAAGTACAAACCAAGGACAATAACTCTGCCGGACTAAACGGTTTGCTGATGCAAAAATCAGCCCCAGCCTGAATGCCTGAATCGAAGCCTTCTTGTTGAGAAAGGGCTGTCAATAAAATAATTTTACAATGCCGGGTTTCATCAGAGGCTTTAACGAGTTGACAAACTTGTAAACCGTCTAATTCCCCAGGCATTTTGACATCAAGAAACACATAATCAGGTTTTTCATCGGCAATAATGGCCAAAGCTTGCTCACCGCATTCGGCTTCAAACAATTTGAATCGACTATCGGCAAAGGTGAGTTTTAGTAATTGTCTTATAATGCGGTTATCGTCAACAAGTAAAATTTTTAGCTGTGCTGATGTTTGGGTGTCTGTCATGATTTGATGATTGATTTATAAGGAGTCATTGCTGCTGTTTAGAAGAGGGATGAGTATGCTTTGTTTGGATAAATTGGTCTTTGCTCCTTTGTTTTGCTCCACAGTTATTAAGTTAAGCAAAAATCTTGCCGTAGCTATTTTAAGCTAAACCGGCTGTTGATCCGCTTAATTGATCCTGGAAAGGCTTTATTAAGTCGGTACAGCTGCTGATTCTAGGATGATGCTAGGTTTAACCATAAACTGATGGTTGTGCCGACACCTGGCCGGCTCTCCACGTCTATGTGTCCTTGGTGAGCATCCATGATTTTTTTGACCAGATATAGCCCTAGGCCATTGCTTGGAATGCCGGGATGTTTTGCTCGCCAAAATGGGGTAAACATTTGATCGATTTGTCGGTTGTCTAAGCCTTTGCCGTAATCTCTAATGATAACGCCGATTTCACGCTGTGTGCCTCTTTGGCGCTGTGCTATTTCCAGGTCTATATATTTGGTTTCAGCATAGAGGTAGGCGTTATCGAAAAGATGCGTGAGTGCTTGGGATAATCTAGCGGCATCGGCAAAAATTTGATAATTCGATTTTGTCTTGCTGCGTCTGATGAAATTCGGCACACCGGTGGCGTTAAAAGTGTTGATAGCTGTGTCGACTATAGGTAATAGTGCTTGTGCTTTAAATTCACAGTTTGCTCCTCCGGCGTTGAAACGGACAATATCAAAAACTTGATTCAGTAGCGCCAGTAAATCTGTCGCTTGTTGATGGAGCAGCGCGGAAATTTCTTGAGTTGCTTCTAAATCATAATTAGAGGATAGCAATAATTCGGAAAAGCCCAGAATGCTTGTCATCGGCGAGCGTAATTCGTGCGCGGCTTTCACCAAAAAATCGCTTTGAGCTTGAATGTTGGCAATTATTTCGGTCACATCGCTAAAGTACAGAATTTTGAGAATTCCGCCTGCAGAGACTAGGATATCTTTACGGCTGATAACAATGTTTTTTTCTACTTGGCGGTTAGCTTTGTCCGCATTGCGTAGATAGGTTTTATGATTTTCGGGGTGATGTCCTGCGATGCGCTCAAAATTGGCCGGTGCCTGTTCCAATTGCAGTCCAAGAAAGTGATCGAATTCCGGTTCGCTTAGGCCAAGTAGTTTTGCAGAGTTTAAGCCGGTGATGTTTGAAAATGCTGGATTAATCGATTGGATGCTGCCGCGAATATTGATGGTGACTATTCCATCCTGATGCACGTTAAAGAGAGTCTCTAATTCCCGATTTCTGGCCAATACGGTTTCATGGGAGCTTGGTGGGGTATGCATCAGACACCGATCCTTTTTGTCAGTGTTAGCGATAAACGTTAACCGGTTTTCATTTTATTGGCGTATTGATAAAGTATGGTCTCAACCGTATTGAAGGGAATCGGTTTCGGTAAGACCATAACCCCATCGGGCATTGTTCCCATCTTCATGATTTCTTTGGTTTCCAAGCCGGTAACAATGACCATTTTACTGTCTTTCATGTCAGGCATTTTGATGACTTCGCTAATCATTTGCAAGCCGTCAATACCAGGCATTTTCAAATCCGTAAAAATTAGATGTGGTTGATATTTGCCGACCATCATTAAGCCTTGATAGGCATTGGTTGCTAGATACAGATTATTTTGCACACTGAACTGACGAAATTTTAATTCGCATAGGCGAAGAATGGAATAGTCGTCCTCCACAAATAATACTCGTAAAAGTGGCGCGTCTTTGTTGTCAGAGGCTTCAATTTTTTCAAGTGGATTGGCTGCCAAGGGTTGAATGGCGGCGATATGTATATTTAGATCATCTCTGCACAGTCGCCGGTGCCCACCCATAGTTCTACTGGACTTGATGCGGCCACTATCCACCCAGTTTTGCACTGTGCGCTGACTGACTCCCAACAACAAAGCTGCTTCTTTAGTGCTTAACCAGGATTGTTCGCTCATATCAAAAGACGCTCGGGCGTGAAGATGGAAAATTTAGAACCATACTACATTTACAGGAACTTTGCATTATATCGTCACTTATGCAGAATCTCTAGACTAAATCTCACAGTGCCTATATGTTAGTTACAAATTGAAAGTCTATGCTTTATCTAACCAAAAAGCTAGTCTGCTTGGCTGTAGACACCGTATTGTTAACTTTGGTTGTGACATTTGAGCCAACCATGCCCAGTTGTCGTGGGTTTTTGCTGGAGTTCGCAGTCGTTTCATTACCGATGTATTGCGTAAAAATGTCGGCTGTTCTGTACACGCTAAGCTTATGGGTTTTTGGGCGTGAGCGGCTGAAAACTAGATGTCGCTTTGTTTTTCTGCTGTAAAAAGCCGGCTCACTACGCATTGTGATTTTTGAAAGCTGAAAATTCATGTGATATATGCTCTTAAAATCGGCAGTTGACCGCTCATCTACTATCGTAGGCTTGTCGTCACTGGAAAAAATGGGCCTGAATGGAATCACCAAGGTGAGACCGCTACACGCCCGCCAGCACTGCTTTCCGATTGCCTGACTGCGTTGCGGCCATGCCAAGAAAAAGCGCCTTGTCAGCCAACCGGAAAACAGTACTGGCAAGTGTGTCCAACTGCTGATTCTAGAAAATGGCGAGTAACTATTCATGGTGGTCACCTTAGCTTATGCTAAAGCCATTAATTTTTCAATTTTTGAGAGTTAGGTGAGTAGTTGCAAAGTTCTTTAGTGCGTTGGGTTGGGCATAGATAACTTAGCATGTAGGGTAAGGATTAATATATGTCTTAGTATCTGAGATAAGTTGACTGTTCCGGGCATCGATCTTATGTAATCGCTATAAAAGTAATGATAATGATCTGACTATTTTGCAAAATCAGTACTATTTATTTCTATTATTTTGATATTTTTTCCTGATTATCCACATGCCTCAGCTAATTTATCATTCCATCATCGAAGTCGTCATTCCTGCCGGGATTGCTGGAATCCAGACCCCATGAATGGGTTGCGGTTAGCCGTCCATGGCATTGGATATCCGCTTCCCTGCGGGTGTGACGAGCTAACTAGAGCTTATGGGTTCAGGTGTTTTTTGCTGTTTTTAGATCACGAGTAATCAGCTTTATAAAGGTTTTCGAAGCTTAGGTCGTTTTTCTATGCTATGGCTTGGTTGATGCTGATTTTGCCTAAGTGCAAAGGGCTTTGCCTGCTAACTGGAAGGCAGCGCTATCAGGTATATTCAGTAGTTTTTAGTTAAACGATGCTGTCAGTGTTGAGAATAGCATGGATAATAGTGTTGAAAAAATTAATGTTTTTCTTTGTGAATGTGGGGCGAATGGTAAATCAGGTTTGCAAATACACAACAGAAAAACAAGTGCGCTGATGAGTTATTTTGTCGCAGCGGTGTTAAGTTTTTGTGTGTCTTTTCTTGGTTTAAATTATCTAATAATAGCCGAAATATCTAACTATATGTTAATTTTTTTATATTGTGAAGTGGTTTTTTTGATATGTATGTTTAAGTGTGTATTACAGTCTAATGGATTGTCATGATATTGAAATTGTTATTGTTTATAATTTAGTGGCCGTAAGTCTTCAAAATTTAAACAATAAATAGATCATGAAAAAGTTAAGTTTTACATGGGGTAATGATATTTGGCGGGGCTTGACACGATCAGGAAGACAAAAATTGCAAGCAGCTGTTAATTTATTAAAGTTCAAACAACGTCTGGTTGGAAGGGAGAGTGTTCAATACCAAGAATATTTTCCGATAGAGAGAGCGTATTTTAAACAGCGCCTTTTATCGAAGAAGCGTAAACAAAAAATGCGTATAAAAATTCTATTTATAGTTCTCTTTGTTTCGACTGTTAGTTTATTGTTATACAACATGGCCTTTAATTTAAAACCGGTGTCTGATCGAAATGGAATCAGCGCAGATGTTATGTCTGATGTTCAGGTAAAATAGAAATAAATGGAGGGTGGTTTTGTTTGGTCTGTCGGCGGTTTAGTGGTGAGGATGGTTGCCAATGCCTTCAGTGAAAGGGGAAGTGTTTGAGTGTAGGAAGGAGAAGATAGATTTTTTTCAAATTAGCCGGTCGGAACAGTCTGTCGACAACATTGCTGAAATCGTTAAGGTGGAGCCGGCTGGGTAAGTGCGTTTAAAGTTGATGATTGCAGTCTCAGCGTTCACTACCGGCAAATATTATGATAAGGTTACCAATTTGATGACCGGAATTGCAATGAAATCTATCAATCCCCTACATCTGGCATTTATTTTGTTGTTATTTGCCGAAAGCTTAATTTTCCAACCCGCTTTAGCAGCAGCCACCCCGGCCGGGCAGGATAAACTGCGCATTCACACCTCTATCCCTAAGAAAGCTAGCGACTCCTTATTTTCTTACACTGTGGAATGGCGGGTTGATAATGGCGATTTGTATAGGGCAACCGGCATCAGCATTTTAAATGCAGCAAAATTGGATGGACAGGCGGCTACGCTTTTTGTGACTAAAAAATTGCTGACTGCCTTTAAAGATGGCTTGATGCATTTGGAGCCGATTTGGCGCGGTGTTACGATTGCTCAGCCCGACGATCAGCCACTATTGGCGTTGGCGAATAAAGCCGGATATTCGATGAGTTCGGTAACAATTAGAGACTACACCAATCAAACATTGAGTTATGATCTGGCGGAGCAAAGCTTTAAGTCAGCCGGTGTGGAGGTGGCACTCGATTTGGTGTTGGCTGCAGATGTTGAGTTTATTGAGGGTTTTACCACCAAAAAAGCGGAAACAGCCTCGCAGGGGGATATTGAAATCACCTTGGATGGGCAAAAGCCGGTGCTGATTAAAACTGATGGCAAGACTACTCGGGAACTTGAAGAAGAGATTGTTAAGCATTTAACTGCTTCCCGGTTGAGTCAAACGCCGTTAGTGCCCAGTTTCCTGAGTAACTATGATAAAAATAATAAACCGTTTGATGGTAGTGAGGTGTTATTGCCCTCGCTGAATGTCAAAACCATTCGCATTGATATTACTGACCCAAACCTTGGGATATTAACCAAATTTAAATTCAAAGACGATAATTATGAAGTTAAAGTGATTGATCCGATGATTATGCTGCCGGCCTTGGGTTTAACCAGTATTCTGACCGTCGCTTATTTTCTATACCGAAACTCCCGCAGAAAGCGCAAGCCGCTTTAACGATAATAGGTACAACATCACCGTACTAATATGAAAACACCGAAAAGAATTGAACCGTTAGTTGATAACGGCCTGGTTGATGAGGTTGTCCGTGCCTTGAAAAGCGGGAAGGAGGCGGCTGTTTATGTGGTGCGTTGCGGAAATGAGTTTCGTTGCGCCAAGGTGTATAAAGAGGCTGATCAACGAAGTTTTCGCCAAAGTGTGCTCTATCAGGAGGGGCGTAAAGTTCGTAATAGTCGTAGAGCTCGTGCGATGGAGAAGGGGAGCCGTTATGGACGTAAGGAGCAGGAGTCGGCTTGGCAAAATGCCGAGGTGACAGCTTTATATCGTTTGGCGGATGCAGGCGTCAGAGTGCCGCAGCCTTATATTTTTGTGGATGGCGTGTTGCTGATGGAGTTGGTCACTGATGTTGATGGGAATCCGGCGCCGCGTCTTAATGATCTGGAAATGACAGCGGAACAAGCTAAGGCTTATCATGAGGTGCTGATTAGGCAGATAGTCAGGATGTTATGTGATGGCCTGGTGCATGGCGATTTGTCGGAATATAACGTGTTGGTTGGCAGTGATGGGCCGGTGATTATTGATTTACCGCAGGCGATTGATGCTGCCGCTAACAATAATGCCCGCAGTATGCTGGAGCGGGATGTAGAAAATATGGCGACTTATTTTGGTCGTTTTGCACCTGAGTTGTTGACAACCGAGTATGGCAAAGAAATGTGGAAACTTTATCAGGGAGGGGAGCTTTATCCTGAGACCATATTGACTGGGCTGTTTGCGCAGAGCGCTAAGCCTGCAGATTTACGTAGCGTGATTCGCGAGATTGATGAGGCGCGCAAAGAATTCGAAGAGCGGCAGAAATTTTTATTTCCTGATTAGAGTATGACAACCTTAATTGATAGCAATGAATCTCGTCATTCGGCATGGTTGGACAGCCAAGCCTTTTCCGCAGCCTGTGCAGCCTTGCCGCTGGTTTCCATTGATTGGGTGATTAGTAATCCGAATGCCGAGATTTTACTGGGATTGCGTCAAAATGCCCCTGCTAAGGATTGGTGGTTTACACCCGGTGGGCGGATCAGGAAAAATGAGCCCTTTAGCCAAGCCTGTTCTCGGATAGTGAGCAATGAGTTAGGTATGGAAATTGATTTAAGTAAAGCTGAGTTGATGGGGGTTTGGGATCACTTTTATCCAGACAGTGCTTTCAATGCAGAAGTTTCAACACATTATGTCAATTTGCCGCATTGGTTGGCTTTGTCATGGCAGGAAATTGCGACGCTTGATTTTCCGATAAATGATCAGCACAGCGGTTGGCGTTGGTTGGCGGCAGATCTGGCCGTTAATGACGCTTTGGTGCATCCTTATGTACGTGAATATGCGCGGTGGGTTTTGGCGCGTTTGGCCGCGGCGGCTTGATGCAGTCGTCGGCTGGTTGGACAGGTTTAGAGTATATTGGTTATTATTTCTTTTTTAGAAACAATCTATACATTGATTTGGTAATTGTAAAGAAAATTGACTGCTGATAAAGTAAAGTCTAGCTTGGGAGTATGTGGGGGTTTTTTTCTATCTCACACATCGAGCGAGGCGCGTTAATGAAGAAAATATTGTGTGTATACGTCTATTCTTCAATCAGTCATTTAGGAGTAATCCATGTACAAATCCAGCAATCCACTTATCAATATTGTGATTGGTTTTTTTGTTTTAATTGGCACATTTAGTTTTATGTTCAGCGAATTCATGCTTTCTACCTTGTTTTTGGCGGTTGGTGCTCTCGTCAGTCAGCTTGAACCGGTTAATCCTGATAGTGTTTAAATTTTTTGTGTTATTGTTAAGTTGTTAAGGCAGTATTGATGTTCTGCTAACTTTATAGCCTCTATCCTGCTCAAGGTGGAGGCTTTTTTTAGGCCTGATGGTTATGAGCGAATTAAATTTCACCGGAGAAAAATAAAAATGGCTGATAAAAAAATTTTCCTGCAACAAGATGCTCAGTCTTATGAGTTGCCGATTTTATCCGGCAGTATAGGCCCTGATGTCATTGATATCCGCCGTCTCTATGCGCAGACTGGTTTGTTTACCTACGATCCGGGTTTTACTTCTACTGCCAGTTGTACTTCTAAAATTACTTATATTGATGGTGATGCCGGTTTGTTGTTGTATCGTGGCTATCCTATAGAGCAGTTGGCAGAAAAATGCGATTTTCTGGAAGTTTGTTATCTGCTGTTGAATGGTGAATTGCCCAAAGGTGGGGAGATGAAAAGCTTTGTCACCACCATCAGTCAGCATGTTATGGTGCATGAACAGTTAAGCAAATTCTACAGCGGCTTTCGCCGGGATGCTCATCCTATGGCGGTGCTGGTGGGCGTAGTTGGGGCGTTGTCGGCTTTTTATCACGATGTAATGGACATCACCAGCAAAGAAGATCGATATATTTCCGCGATTAGGTTAATTGCCAAAATGCCGACCATTGTGGCGATGTGCTACAAATACAGTATCGGTATGCCTTTCATGTATCCTAGACGTAAGCTGGGTTATGCGGAGAATTTTTTGCGGATGATGATGGGCGATCCTTGTGATGAATACATGGCCAATCCGGTGTTGGTCAGAGCATTGGACAGAATTTTGATTTTACACGCCGATCACGAGCAGAATGCCTCAACTTCTACGGTTCGATTGGCGGGCTCCAGCGGTGCAAACCCCTATGCCTGTGTGGCGGCCGGCATAGCCTGTTTATGGGGGGCGGCGCACGGTGGCGCCAATGAAGCGGTGCTGAATATGCTGGAAGAAATCGGCGATGTGTCAAGAATAAGCGAATATTTGGCAAAAGCCAAAGATAAAAATGATCCTTTCCGTTTGATGGGCTTTGGGCATCGGGTTTACAAAAACTACGATCCACGCGCCAAGCTGATGCGGGAGACCTGTCATGATGTCTTGAACGAACTGCAATTGCATGATAACAAACTGTTCAAGTTGGCGATGGAATTGGAGCGTATCGCGTTGGAAGATCCTTACTTTGTGGAAAAGAAACTTTATCCCAATGTTGATTTTTATTCCGGTATCGTGTTGCGGGCGCTGGGCATTCCCACCGAAATGTTTACCGCTATTTTTGCTTTGGCCCGTTCAGTCGGCTGGATTTCGCAGTGGGATGAAATGATCTCCGATCCAGAGCTGAAAATTGGTCGGCCACG
>Ga0316222_1000236_pt1 | contig 90387 bp, 75 predicted proteins | sample TBH18011metaG_FD_206008 | JGI IMG/M metagenome (GOLD analysis project Ga0316222, IMG submission 206008) | Freshwater microbial communities from Trout Bog Lake, Wisconsin, USA - TBH18011 | ecosystem: Environmental > Aquatic > Freshwater > Lake > Hypolimnion/Profundal zone | place: USA: Wisconsin...
CCAGCTTCGATTTACCAAATATCTCTATGTCATTCCAACTTTCTGCTCCACAAATCACAGCACATAATGTCAGTAGTAGAATTTCCGGCAGAGGGTGTAGCTTTTTTCGCTCTATGCGGGGGTCATCCAATTGTCCAAAAATATCTAAAAAATCCATTTTCTCCAGTTCCATCATTACTTACTATGTTCTTGTTGTTCAAAACGGTCTATTTTACAGCATTATTTTAATGAGGTGGCCCTGCGCCATTAAGGCTGGAATCTTGACGGCATCGACAAAGTCAGCGTTGATTGAAGCTGAGCAAAAGGTAGTTGAAATTCAGGAAAAATTATCTGAAATCGAGCGATTCGAACCGTCTCAGTTTTTTAATATGACCAGAAATATCTACGAGAATATGGTTAATAAACTAGAAGATATTGAGGATGTCAATGCGGCAAGGGAGGCGCTTCGTGTCCTGATAGGCGATGTGAAGCTTTTGCCGGAAAATGGTACGCTAACTGCAGAAATAGAAAACGCCGGTCTAGCCGGCGTTTTGCAAATATCGGTGGTAGCGGGGGCAGGATTTGAACCTACGACCTTCGGGTTATGAGCCCGACGAGCTACCAAGCTGCTCCACCCCGCGATTAAGCTGTGCATTATTGCATGGTTTTTTTAATCTGACAAGCTTTTAATTTACGCATAGTTAGTTTCCTGGAAACTACTCAGTGTAAATAGATAAACTGCACAGGATCTGCCGACGCTAGGCAAGCGCATCAATCGCGACAGATGCGCTTCACGCTGCTGCGCATATTCTACAGCCTTTGATTTTCAGCTGCCTAGACAGACCACCGCTTTAGCCGGTCTTGTTGCGCGGCCAATTCGGTTTTTTGGCCACGCCGGTGTCGCGTTTAGCGCCACGCATTCTAATGGCCTTATCCACGCCGACCGGCTCTTGCTGACCGACATAAAACAATATTTCGGCCATTTGTTTTTGCAAATCCTCCATCCGCAGCCGGGTCTCCAATAACTGCCCTTGAATATGCTCAAAGTGGATTTGAAAATAGCGGGCAGACGGATGCTCGGCAACCATAGGCTCCAGCCCGGAAGAAGAAGTTGTTTTTTTGATAGCCATACATTTGCTCTAACTTTAATCAACAATGTTTTAATTGAGCGGTTCTGCCAGCAATTGCTCTACTTTTACTCTAAATTCTTTGGTTTCTCCGGCACGAAAACCGTAATGCACATCCCGAATCACGCCTTTGCGATCCACCAAATAAGTGGAGGGCATGGCTTTAACGCCAAATTCCTTGGCGCAAGCACCGTTGTTGTCGGCGGCCACCAAAAACTCAGGCGGGGTGTTGCTGACAAAGATTTTGGCGTCTTCGGCGTTTTCATCCAGATTGATGCCTAATACCTGCAAACCTTTATCTTTAAGCTCTTTATCCAGAGAGTTCATGTAGGGAAAGGACTGTACGCAAGGCCCGCACCAGGAGGCCCAAAAATCCACATAAACCACTTTGCCCTTAAAGCGCTGTAAATCGTAATGATCCGCTACATCCAAGCTGCTTAGCGCACAATTGGGCGCCGGACGGACGATGTCTTCGTCTGCGGCTTGAACCGCAGCAGCAGATAGGCTTAAACAGACGCCAAGCATTTTCAGCAGCTTATTACTGCGAACAGAAGGCTTAAATTGATTGGCCGATAGTGGCTTTAATTTGTGCATATATATATCGTAATCAGGTAGTGTTTGTTTCATGATGGCTTAGGGTTAATGATAAAAATTGGTCACTATTCAGCGTAAATAGATAGACAGCATAGGTGCCGACGCCAAGTAAGCGCATCAGCTGCGGAAGATGCGCTTCACGCTGTTCAGCACCTATAACTAGCGCACTGCAACATTTCTTGCACAATTTATGCCACATATATTGATCACTAGGCGCATCAGGATGATTTTTGTGCTAATGTCGCCCCGCAACTGTTAAGCAATCCTTGGCCTGTCTGTCTATTGTCTATTTTGGTTAAGCATCCGCAACCCTTGACAAAACACCGACTTACCCTTATTTACAACGTGGTTTTGGATGATGATAACTCACGCAGCCAGACCTACTATTAGCGTTATGCTGCGCCGAACAGAATAGCAGCACAGATTGCCTACGGCGCGTAAATTTTACCCAGCCTATCTGATGTCGATCACCGTCATTATTTAAACTATGTTATATCACGCATTTTTAGCGGATTGAATAGGTGATAACACGCAACTTTCGCTAGACCCTAGAAAATTAGCGGCGTAGAGAATGCGCTAACAGCGAAATATCGGCTGTTTTTGCTGTTTTTTTGCGCATTTTTCCAACTGTCGCTAGGTGATATCACACACTGCTTAACCGCCGACGAGCCTATAACCCAGCAGACACAAGCCTTGATCTGCGCAAAACTTTTGCCGGACGCCGCTCTTGTTCCGGCTAAAAGCCGGCAACTTATCATTGAATTTAAAAGAACTTCCTACCAAATTGGCAGTTTAGCAAACAGCGATCAGCCGAGCTTGCTAACTGCCAAAAATTAACACCTGCCCCATGCGGCATGGATTGTGCATAAACTATGCAGCTACAGGATGCCGCTGCGCTGTTGTTGCGAAACGGCTCGCACCAAATCAGCTGCCAGCCAGTAGGGGTATGCAGTGCATACCACTTGGCCGTTCCGCTTTCGAAAGGCTATGCATATAACACCTTGGTTTGCAGACTAAAATTTACGCTGAATAACGACTATAACAAGAGAATAAAGCACATGAAGATTAGACCCATTACCCTCTGGCTGCTGCCGACGCTGTTGCTCAGCGCCTGCGCCGACGTTCAACCCTGGGAGCGCGGCAATTTGGCCAAAGGCATTATGGCTGCCGACCCCTTGCCGCTGCAATCAGCGGTGCGGCAGCATAATTACGCCAGCCGGGAAGCGGCCGGCGCGGCCAGCTCCGGCGCATCAGGGGGTGGTTGTGGCTGTAACTAAACCGCAAACCGTTAATACCGGCGTCAGTTTCGGCTTATCACAGCTGGCGGCGGCCTGCCGGCTATTTTTAAGCCCTAAACCGACAGCGGCCAACGCTGTTACCGTAGCGGCAAAACCGCCATTTAACGCTAAGCAACTTAACTCGGCGACAGCCGATGGGTTTTGCCGGGCAACTAAAGCGGTAACTACCGGCTTGCCGCAAACACCGGCAAGCAAACGCAGCAACACCTTGCAAGCTTTTTGCTTATCAGCGCTGGCCTTGCCCGGCATGGCAGCTCAGGCGCAAACTAATAGCAATGTTCAAGTGATTCAGCAGCCGGCAAATACCGAGCTGATCTTAACACCGGCGGAAACCGGCACAGACACCATCCTCTCTTCAGCTGACAGCGACGAAGAAGCCGGCTTTCAATACAGCCATTACGAACAATCTAAATACGCCAATTATGTCGGCAACCCGGCGGTACTGGCGCCCAGTCCTTGGAATCCGATCACGGTGGATGGTCAGCACGGCTTTGCCCGCTTTCGGCTTAGTGACAGGGTGCGGTTGGCGGTTAATTATTCAGAAGATGTCTGGTCCGGCGCCACCACCTGGTTTACAGGCGCGGGCGGGAAATATGGCATCACTAATCAATACCGCGGCAATGCCAACACCCCCCTTACTGGCGCCTCTTATTCTTTCGATGCAGCCGTTCCGTTTTATTTTGACGCCCAAGGCCACGCCTTAAGTGTCGCGCCGCAAAACCCGATGAACCACAGCCAACTTTCGGTGATCGGCCCGGAACGCACCATCCAGGCTTTGGGTTATGCCTCGCCGGAAATCCGCGATCAGGGCGATTTCAAGCTGGGTTATGATTGGGATAATGTCGCGCTGGATGTGGGTGGCGGGGTATCGCAAGAGCGCGATTACCTGTCTCGGTTCGGCAATTTGGGCTTGCGGCTGGACTTTAACCAGAAACTCACGACTCTTAATCTAGGCACGAGTTACACCAATAGCGATACCCATGCCGAACTGGATGCGGCCTCTAGTAACTACACAACTATATTAAACCCCAATCTGACCAATTGTACTAATATACAAGGGTTTAGAAAAGAATGCGGTAATCGCCAGGATGCTGCCTTCAGTCTGGCACTCAGTCAGGTATTAAGCAAAAATGCGGTGCTCAGTGCCGGCTTTGCCTATACCCGTAGTAGCGGCTATCTGAGCAATCCGTATAAAGCTGTTATCGAATACACCGCAGATCCTGTTTGGCGACAGGAGCAGGGCATCAGTGCCTCAGCTTACCCCGGCTTGATTTATGCTTTGGGTACTAGCGTAGTGGCGGAACAGCGACCTAGTTTACGCAACCAGTTTACCTGGGATGCCAGTTACCGGCATTATATAGAGCCGCTAAACGCTGCCGGCAAACTGGGCTATAGTTTTTTTCTGGATGATTGGGGCATCAACGCCCATACCTTTGACGCGGAATGGCGGCAATCGCTGTTCAACAGTTGGACAATAACGCCTCATGCCCGTTATTACGCACAAACCACCGCCGATTTTTACACCCCTTATGTGTTGAGCTCTGATCCCAGCAATCCAAACAATTACAGTTTAACCGGAACAATGAGCAATGCCCCGCTGGCCAACCGCTATTTTTCCGGCGATGCCAGACTATCGGCTTATGGCGCAGTCAGCGGCGGGGTTACTATCGCCAAACAGTTTAGTCGGGGGCTGACTATGGAGCTGGGTTATGAATATTATGTGCATAAGGGCGCACTAGCGCTGGATGGCGTGGGCAGCGGCAATAGCGCTGATTATAATTATTTTGTGGCTAATGCCGCGCTTCATGCCAATATTGGTCAATTGGCGCAAAACCGCGGAATGTATGCCGGCGAGGAGTTATCAGCTTGGTTAACCAGCTTGTTTGAAGACAATCCGGCCCTGGCCGATGACCCCCATGCCGCTCATCACCACCACCATCAGCATGGCGTAGCCGGCGCACCGGCCGGGGTGATGTTTGCGCATATGCTGGATCAAGCCGATCAATTTATGGTGGGCTACCGTTATATGCGCTCTACCACCGGCCCCGGCTATCAGCAAGGCACACAGGCGGTCGATAACAGCCAAGTGCTTTGTCAAAATAAAGCCTGCGATATGCTCTCCACCGGCATGACCATGAATATGCATATGCTGGAGTTTATGTACGCCCCGGCCGATTGGTTAACCCTGATGCTGATGCCGCAATTTGTCGATATGTCCATGAATATGTCCATGCCACCGATGATTGGAAAGGGGATGAACCAGGGCACTATGTCTGTTGACACAATGCGTACCTGGCAATCCAGCGGCGGCTTTGGCGATACCAGCGGTTATGCGATGTTTAAACTTTGGGACGAGGGTGATCAGCATCTACATCTTACCCAGGGTATCAGCGCCCCGACCGGCAGCGTCAACATCCGCCAAGAGTTTCAAAATCCCAACAACCAGCTGTATTACTCTTACGGTATGCAATTGGGCAGCGGCACCTGGGATTATAAGCCCAGCCTAACCTATACCGGCAAGGCGGACGACTGGTTTTGGGGTGGCCAGGTCAGCGGCAGCCATAGGTTGCAACAGCAAAACAGCTACGGTTGGCGGCTGGGCGATGTGTTCCAGAGTACTGCTTGGGGTGGTTATCAATTCACTAATTGGTTAAGCACCACGGTGCGTGGTGTTTATACCGGCCAAGGCAGGATGGCCGGGCAATGGAATCAATACTACGGAGGAAATATGGCCATGACCATGCCGGACAACTATACCAGCAACTACGGCGGCAGTTTTGGCGATGTCGGTTTTGGGCTAACAATGGCGATACCCAGTGGCCGCTTGGCCGGCAACACCCTTAGTTTTGAATGGTTGCAGCCGGTTTATACCGATTATCAAGGCATACAGTCAACCAGAAGCGGAGCCTTGTCGGCCACTTGGGGTTATATGTTTTAAGAAGCGTAGGGCACGCAGTTTGTGCCCACGCGGGGTAGCAGACAAGCGCTAAAGGTCATCTTTCAATCGGAACTGCTGACATTAGCTACCCCGTGGGCACGAAAGGCATGCACCCCTACGGATTGTGTACAGATGAAGGGCCGAGCTGAAACATCTTGCTAATCAGGAAATTTTTTGCCCTACACAAATCATTTTATAAGAATACGAGAAACGCTATGAGCAATGTTACCTCCGTTACCTCCGGCCAGATACTGACTATCGCTACCCGCTGGGATAATTACAATGCCACGACCAGCAGTTATCTGCAAGGCAACGGCACGGACACCCATAACCCGGACGGCAGCTATTTGTATGCCGCCAGCGTAACCAGCCTTAACGGTGCTGAGATTCAAAATGATGGTTTTGTAATAATAAACAGCGGCGGATTGTTGAGCGGTAGCGTCAGCATTTACCAGAACAACGATGGCAACATGGTATGGAGTAGCACCAGCACTGTGAATAGCGGCGGCTTTTTACTGGTTAACAACGGCGGGGAGAGTAGTTACACCATAGTGTCCGGCACGGAATATATCGCCAGCGGCGGCATAGCCGGCAACAGCTGGATCACTGACGGCGGCCAGCAGATTGTGGCACCCGGCGGCCTTACCGCCAATCTACAAGTCGACAACGCCAGCCGTGAAGTTGTGTATGGACAAACCAGCGATACTTTTTTGGACGCATCTGCAACCCTGACGGTGGAAAATGGCGGGCAGGCCTATACTACTGATGTAAACCAAGCCAATCTGACCATTAACAGCGGCGGCATGGCCAGCGGCACGGCTTTAGTCGATTCCGGCACCGAAACTGTGCTCAGCGGTGGGCTGGAAAACGGCGCGGCTGTCTATGCAGGCGGTCATTTAAACATCAGCAGCGGCGGTACGGTCAGTAATGCAACGGTTTACAATGATGGCGTTTTAAGTTTTAGTAATGGCGCCATTGTCAGTAATACGCTAGTCGAAAGCGGCGGCGTTGTCAGTGGTTTGATTCTCAGCAGCGGCTTGCTGTCTTATAACAACAGCCAGAATGTTATTAACGGTATCACCGTGCAAAGCGGTGCTATTTATAATCTGGAAGTGGCGTCCGGCGCAGCGCTATCCGGTTTTGTAAATTCCGGGCAAACCTTAACAATAGACCACGGCGCGGTTACTCGCAACGATCTGGTGTTTGGCAAAGGGTATGAACTGATCAGCGGCACGGCGATAGGCTCAACCTTAAGCAGCGCCACTGAAGCTGTTGCGGTCGGCGGCATCAGCAGCAATACGATTATTAATAACGGTAGCGTCGAGATAGTCTCCGGTGCCGCCTTCGGCAGCACAGTCAACAGTGGTGGCAGCTTAGATATACAAAGCGGCACGGTCAGCGGCGGCAATGTCTTTAGCGGCGGCATTATCAGCGGCTTGCAGTTAAACAGCGGCGTCTATCAAGTCAGCGCCGGCACTTTAAGCTATGATGGCCTGATTATCCATAGCGGCGCCTTGGTGAGTCTGAACGTGAATGGCGGCTCGCTCAGCGGTTTTACCGTCAGCAGTGGCCAAAGCGAGTATGTCGGCGGCGGCGTGACCAGCGCCACCACCGTCAATAGCGGCGGCTCGCTGGTGCTGTACAACAGCGGCCAAGCCATCAACACCCTTGTTAACAGCGGCGGCAGCGAGGTGATTAACAGCGGCACGCTGGTCAGCGGCGGCAGCGTTGTTGGTGGTGGCGCCATCACCGGGCTGGAATTGTCCGCCGGCACGGTACATTTTAACCAGGGTAATGGCTTGATAGACGGCATTAGCTTGCATAGCGGTGCTGTTGTGGGTTTGACGGTTGATGCCGGGGCAGCGGTTTCAGGATTTATTGCGCTAGGCCAATCCGTCAATAGCTCTGGTACTTTAAGCGTCCGCGCGGTAACCGAAAATATTGACGGCTCAGCCTATGGCACCACGCTAAACAACGGCGGTTATGAAATTATTTACAGCAGCGGCGTCGCCAGCGGCAGCACGGTCAACAGCGGCGGTACCGAAGTGGTTTCCGGTGTTGCTTATGCCGCTACCGTTAACAGCGGCGGTATTGAAAGCGTGCAGGGCGGCGGCATCAGCTATGCCGTTACCGTTAACAGCGGCGGTTTGGAAAGCGTTATGGCCGGCGGTGTGATCAGCGGTAGTTTGATCAATGGCGGCACGGTGGAGATTAATGATTACAACGGTAATAGCGATGTCGATACCCTGAAATTTATCGGCAACAGCGGCGATTTACAACTGGATACCCCCAACAATTTTGTTGGGGTGATATCCGGGTTTGCCGCAGGCGACACCATAGACCTGAGTAAATTAAACAGTTTAAGCACAGCCAGTCTGTCCGGTAATAATGTGTTGACCGTGCAGGAAACCGGTGGGCAGAGTTTTACCCTGCAACTTGACCCGAAACAAAATTTTAGCGGCGACAGTTTTTATTTTACCCCGGATAGTCGCGGTAACGGCGAGGACATCAGGCTGTTTAGCGGCGCACCGGCCACGATTAGCAGCGTCAGCTATAACGCCGGCAGCGGCACTTTAAGCTTAACCGGCAATCAGTTCAGCATCGGCGTTGCCAATGGGGTATTTACGGTAACCGACTTTAGCCTTAGCGCCGGCAGCAGCAGCTATACTTTAACCAGCGGCAGCTTGATTAGCAGCCAAGCGGTTAATAGCGTCTTAATTACGCTATCTGCCGCCGATCAACAGGCGGTGGCAGCTTTATTTAACCAAAACGGCAGCCTGGCTTATAACGGCGGGCATTACAGCTTGTCTGCCGCTGCCGGCTGGGATACCGGTGCGGCTGCGATCAGCGGGCAAGCGCTGAATGTTAGTAACGCCATTGCCCCAACACTGTCAGCCGTAAGCTATAACGCCGCAACCGGAGTGTTGACCGTGACCGGCAACGATTTATTAAACGGCGGTAGCGGTTTAGCGGTTGGCGATTTTAAATTGAGCGGCAACAACGGCAGTTATACCTTAAACACCGCTAACGATTTGCTGAGTAATCTAAGCGCAAGCGGCTTTACCGTCAGTTTGGGCAGCAGCGACGCCAAAACCGTGCAGGCATTTATCGACAGCAATATCAACAGTTATACGCTCAGCGCCGTCACCGGCTGGGATAGCGGTGCCGCCGCCATCGGTAATCAGCCGGTGACGGTGTCCGGCGTGGCGCCGGTCATTAATAGTGTTAACTATGATGCCGGCACGGGTATTTTATATTTGAACGGCAGTGACTTTAGCCTGAGCAGCAGTCATTACACCGTCACTGATTTAAGCTTGAAAGGCGCCGGCGGCAATGCTTACAGCTTAAAAATCGGTAATGTGCTGACTAACTTATCAACCACAAGCCAATTGGAGATTCAGCTATCTGCCACCGATCAGACCGCAGTGGCGGGTTTATTGAATCAAGATGGCAATCATGCCGGCGATAACAGCGCCTACAGCTTATCGGCAGTAAGCGGTTGGGATAGCGGTAAAGACACGATCAGCTCCCAGCCGGTTACTGTCACCAATCTGCAGCCGCCTACCATCACTACAGTAAGTTACAATGAAAGCACCCCTGAAACAGTCGGCAGAAGCCACATACACGTTGGGGTGTTTACCTTTACCGGCACTCATTTGGCAGCCGGCGTTAATCTGCAAGATTTAACCATCCGTGCCGGCACCGGCAGTTATACCTTTACCAGCCAGGATGTTATCAGCAATCTCACGTCTACCGGCTTTACCGTAACCCTTGGCAGCACCGATTATGCCACGGTAAATGCCTTGCTGTCGGCCAACGGCAACAACTCGACCAGCGGCGCGGCTTATAATTTAAGCGCGACGGCCAACTGGGATGGCACTGCGGCGGCTATCAGCACTCAGGCCGTAACCGTCAGCGGCTATCAAATTACCGTCAGCAATGTGGCCTACAACGCCGCCACCGGCATCCTCACCTTGACCGGCAACAGTTTTACCGGCAACTTTGCTAATTATCAGCTGAGCGATTTAAGCCTGCAAACCGCTGGCGGCTCATCTTACACTTTGAGCAACAGCAGTTTTGTTGCCGCGCCACCCAGCGCCGACAGCGTCAGCATACAGGTAGCCGGCAGCGATCTATCGGCGGTGAATGCGCTGTTAAGCCACAACGGCGGTCAAATCAGTCTCAGCGGCGCTACCGGCTGGGATGCCAATGCGCCGGCTTTTACCAGCAACATCACGGTTAACGATGCCGGCCTTAAGACGCTGGTTGCCGGCGGCTTAAACGATCCACAAGGCATTGCTGTCGATAGCGCCGGTAATGTGTATATTGCCGACAGCGGCGATAAAGCCGTTAAGGAAGTCGCGGCGGGCGGCCGCCTAAGCAGTTTGGTCAGTAGCGGCCTGAGTAATCCAGAAGCGATTGCGGCTTACAACGGTAATATTTATATCGCCGATAGCGGTAACAACAGCCTGTTTGAAATTGCGTCCGGCAGCCATAGTTTAAGTACATTGGCTAGCGGCTTGCAAAATTTGGGCGCAATCGCCGTTAACAAAGGTAATCTGTATTTTGTAGAAAATAAAGCCGTTATGGAGCTGGCGGCGGGCAGCCATAGCCCCAGCACGGTATTGTCCAGCGGATTGAGCGCGCCTGCTGCACTGGCTTTTGACAGCAACGGCGATTTATTTATCGCCGACGGCAGCAGTATTAAAGAGCTAACCGCCGGCAGTAAAACGTTGACCACACTGGTTTCCACAGGTCTCAGCAATCCGCTGGGCATAGTCATCGATAAAGCCGGCAATCTGTATATTGCCGACGGCGGCAATAACAGCATAGAGGAAGTGGCAGCCGGCAGCCACACAGTCAGCGCAGTATTGGCAAGCGGGCTTAACCTGCCCACCGGCATTGCTGTCGACAGCAGCGGCAACTTGTATGTAACGGAAAGCGGCAATAGCCAGATTATTGAATTACCGCACCCTAGCGAGGTGTTTAAATCTTCGTTGACTAACTACACGCCGCAGACCATCAATATGTTGTGGGAGAATACCGGGCAAATCGAATTATCCAAATCGGTATTTACTGCCTTTGCTCATGATAGCAGCGTCGGCAGCGCAAATTTTAGTAATGCCGCCGCGCCTGCCGGTGCAACGGATTATCTTTACTACAACGCCGCCGGCGGTGGCCTGTACTACGATGCGCAAGGCTCCGGCAACAGCGCTGCGGCTGTTGAAATTGCAATCATCGGCAGCAACAGCCATCCGGCGGCATTGAGTGTGGGGGATTTTAGTTTGATTGCTTGATTTGAAGGTGCCGATGGTGACCGCATGCTCGCTGAGGATCGGCAGTTCATTGTAGCCATTGTTCAGCAGCCCCCGCCGTCTTGCCGGTGCGGAGCTTTAATCAATGCATCGCCCGCTGGTTGGCGCATCCATTTATTGGCTGCTCGTACAATAATCCTGGAATTACTTGAACTTTGTTTATCTTGGGATACACTAACTATTGTTGGCAGGTGGCGACAAATCCAGCCAGCAACGGGATATTAGCAAAGCAAAATCGATTTTGAAAATCCTTGAGGATTAAACCATGACAGAATTAAGCGAAGAAATCACCTTTTTCGACGTCGCCGAACACCTGAAAACCAGTGAAGATATCCGTCTATTCCTGCAAGACGCTGCCGAAAGCGGTAGTCCGCAAGATTTAATCCACGCGATAAATACAGCAGCCCGAGCCAAAGGCATGACAGAAGTTGCCAAGTTGACAGGCGTCACCCGAGCCAGCCTTTATAAGTCGCTTGCCGAGGATGGTAATCCACGCTTTGAGACTATCGCCAAGATTGTCCATGCCTTGGGTTGCAAATTGGTGATCTCCTAATCTCTCCTCAGTCAAATTTATGAAAAGCATAGACTTGCCTGGAATCGACCGTTGGACTATTGACATTAATTACAACCGCAGGAACGTATACTCCTCGCATTTCCCAAACGCAGGGAAAATTAAGATTATTTGCGATAACGCTCGCTATTATCGCGCTCAGATCGTGAAAGATTTTTTAACAAAGTCCAAAATCGAATTGGTATTTCTTCCTCCTTATGCTCCCAATCTGAATTTGATAGAACGGTTTTGGAAGTTTTTCAAAAAAACCATGCTGTATGGTAAATATTACGAGAATTTTCAAATTATCGGTAACTCGTAAGTGCCGAAATTTGACGTGCAGCGAGTATAATTACGATTGTTTTTGGGCTAAAAGTATTTTCAAACGCTCTATTTCGGCATGTGCATCCGCTTGTCGCTGTTGTGCGGCCTGGGCTTCCTGTTTGGCTTGGACAGCTTCTTGTTTGGCTTGAACGGCTTCCTGTTTGGCTTGAACGGCTTCTTGTTTGGATTTTTCTTCCTGATGCCTAACGTCATCAAGTTCTCGCTCTATCGCTTGCTTTTGCTGCAGGTATTCTTCCCGGGCTTTCGCGGCTTCCTCCAACTCCAGCTGTATCGTGCGCTGCTCGCGCAGGTATTCTTGCCGGGCTTGGTATTTAAAATATTCGCGGTCTTTTTCTGAAAATGTGCTTAAGGTGCTCATGGCTTGTTTCATCTCCGGGGTGGTCATCCAGTCGGGCAGGGCTTCATCATTCAGATCTTCAGCTTCAGTAAAAAATTTCAACCAACGCTGTTCTTCGGTTTCAATACGTTGGGCATGAAATTTGTTTAACTCCAGTAAATAAATACCACCGTGCTGAACAAAGGTTTTGCCCAGTTCGTCACGAAATTTGTAATGATGTGCATATTGCAGGTCATCCGGCAGCAGATTTTCCGCTAATAACCAGATCGCGTAAGTAGGCTTAAGTTTTTGGTAATCTTCGCCACTTTTTAGTTGCTGGCTGTAAATGTCTGCCCAATTGTACACAATACGCGCCGGTAAACTGCGATAACTGGTAAGCTGGATTTCGATTTGATACAGCCGTTCTTGACTATCACGGGCTTTGACATCAACTATGCTGAGTTTGTCAGTAAAGCATTCTTGATCGTTGTACGGATTAAGAATTTCTACCGAAACCAGCGGTTCGGTCAGGTCTTGGGATAAAAAGGCATTTAAAAAATGCACCAGTAGATTACGGTTTTCTTCCGCACCCAGTAAGGCTTTGAATACGCAATCTATTTTGGGGTCAATCGCATGTTGCATAGCAATCTCTCTGGATGGATTAGCTCGCGTTAATTGTAATGCCTCTCGCAAGGTCTTGCAATCATGCCGCTGCGCAACAAAGCCATCCGGCGACGCAAAGCATAGCGGATTTATCCGATTGCTTAATTTTTAGCAAAGTGGCTAAACCTTTCAATTATGCCTACAATGATGGTTTTATTGTCATTGTAGGTTTCCTACATTGAGCAGCCTTTCTTCAAAAATTAATGCACACACGTTTGAAAGACGACATAATCCCAACTTGGGTGGAAGGCGAAATAAGCTTGGCCGGATCATTAGATCGGCGCATGATGAAGCTATTGCAATCTATAGAACAAAGCGGCTCTATCAGCCAGGCTGCCAAGCAAGTTGGTTTAAGCTATAAAGGGGCTTGGCAAATATTAGAAAAAGCCAATAATTTTTCCCCTAGAACCTTAATTACCACGGCTACCGGCGGCTACATGGGCGGTGGCACTCATCTGACTAAGGCAGGAAAAGCATTACTGCAACTGTTTACGCAACTGGATGAGCAACATCAGCTTTTTGTACAGCGGCTTAACCAAAACTTAAGCAAAGACAGCTATGCCCAGTTGCTGCTGGAGCCCTTATCCATCAAAAATAGCGCGGCTAATCAGTTATTTGGTACGGTCATCGTTATACAACCCGGTATTGATAGTGCTGAGATAATTGTTCAACTGATAGGCGGTGAACGGATTGCTGTTTCTTTAAGTTTTGCGGAGCTTGATTCGCTGGCACTCAGCCTTGGCAGGCCGGTGTTGTTATTGCTGGATAGCCGGGATATATCTATCGTGACCGATAATGATGCCGGGCGTTTTTCTGCCCGTAATGCGCTTCATGCCTCTGTGATTCGTGTGCGTCAGCATGGCGGGGATATTGAAATAACCCTGAACTTAATTGGTGACGATACCCTTTGCGTTACCATTGCCAAGGAACGCTCGGAAGCCATGGAATTGCGGCCCGGCATTACCACTCAGGCTGTTTTTAACAGCAGCGCTGTCATTATTGCCGCTAAATCGTAAACTTTCTGAGCATAGAAAAGACAAGGATGTCGGCTAACTACAAAACTTCTTGCCGCTTAATATGCTCAAAAGCGTTTGCCATTTCTATCAGCGTGACTTCTGCAACTCTGGCCGAGGCAAATACATCTTGCCCAGCCAGCCAAAACTCAGCGCACTGTGCATTTTCCAAAGCCATATGCAAGGATAGAATTAATTCATAACTTGCCCAGGCACAGCCCGCATCACGCAAAGCCGACTGCATGGCGTTTTGAATTAAGCTACGCATCAGATTATGCGGTTCGGAAATAGGAATGTTATCCAGTTTACCGGCGGCAGCCGCCAAACAGGCGCGCTTGTCGTAGCAGGCATGCCCTCGACATGCTAATGGCCGTACCGGATAGATGGCACAAACACCTCGCACGATAAAAGGACAAGGACGTTTTAGTTTAAGCCGCTGAGTCTCATTCAAGCCTCTGGTGGCTTGATTTGCCTTAATCACCCGCTTTGCCAGATTTAAAGTATTGTCATTAGCGTCAGCCCAACGGATATAACGGACTATTAAGAGTATTTCTGGAGCAGTTGCCGTTACTCGTAATGTGCAGCAACTGGCGCACCCCTTATGGCAAGCGACTTCTGGATAGCCTTCAGCCTGTATGGCGACATTGCCCTCGAAGCTGCTGAACGCTTGCGATAATAAATGCTCGATCAAATCTCTGCCACCGCCATGTTTTGCCAAGGTCTCCGCAAAAGCGTGTGATTGCACTATAAAAAACTCAAGTGCGCTGCTTTGATTCATAACGGCTTCTCTTTAATAAACACTGCGCATCCGGCCTGAATGCAATTTCCACTGCTTCTCTATGTATATTAATACATATCGATAACACAAATCAATACCCTTTTCCACATATGGTATCTCAAGCTGAGCTAATCCATTTACACAACTGCAATTTGCCGCAAGATTGTCTCCTATTATGAAATTATCAATTTACCACAAAGTATTTGACGGTATTTGGAAAATAGCTTACCGTTATGAACAAATATAAATAACGATAGTGCTGATTAAACATTTTACTGCTTCGCCACCGTCCTGCAGCGTATGCATGACGTTTTCTTAATCATTAATAGGATGTAAATATGTTAAAAACCAAACACCCGATGCGTAGTACCATTGTTTTAGGGTCAGCGCTGATTTTTACGGCATCGGCCACGGTTGCATCAGCCGACACTGCCGTTAGCCTCAGCGGTTTTTTAAATAGCGGCAGCCCCAACAGTTTTAATATTGCCGCTTTAGAAAGCTTTGCAGCCGCCAACCCATCAGCGGTACAAACCGTCACGGTCGGCAGTGATGTCTATACCGGGGTTTCTTTATACAGCTATGTTCATTCTTATCTTGCCACCGACCCTACCGTACCGAAAAACGATATTCTTCGCGACTATGTGGTTGCCGGCGGCAGTGACGGCAGTAGCACGGTTTATGCACTGGGCAATTTAAGCCCTAGTGGCTTTGGAACTCAAAATGACATCATTGCTTATAGCGATAGCAACGGTACTTTAAGCAATGCCGGCGTGATTGCCGCCGACGGCGCGGATGTCGCTAATTTAACCAGCTTGACTGTAGGACATGTCAGCTATGCCGGCGCCGGCGCCGGCGGCGTTTCTTCTGCGGTTACCGTGAGCGGCGATGTCAGTACGCCAACTACTTATACAGCCGGCAATTTGCCCGGCAGCCTAGCCACTCAAGAGATTACCGTCAGCACCCCGCCGGTAACCGGCAGTTCATTTACCGGGGTTTCATTATGGGATCTGTTGGTGCAATCGGGTTTGTCAACAACGCCAAGCAGTGTTTTAAATGAATATGTCATTGCGACCGGTACTGACAACTATCAATCCATCTTTTCGCTTGAAGAGATTGATCCTCAGTACGGCAATCAAAGTGATTTGGTGGCTTATGCGACCGGCACCGGCGCGTCATTGGGCACCAGCGGTTTTGCGCGGGTGGTTGTTCCGGGCGATGCCAAGGCCGGCCGTTATGTTTCTAATATCGACAATTTGACAGTGGTTTCTGTTGAAGCAGCGGCAGTGCCGGTTCCTCCTTCTGCAGTGTTGATGCTGAGCGGCTTGTTTGCCGTCGGTTTGGGTAAGCGCCGGAAAGCTTTTACTATCTAAATGGTCATTTTTCAGCGTCTTTAATTTGAGTGCATAGGATGTGCCAACGCAGTCGGCACATCAATCGCGACAGATGCGCTTCACGCTGCTACGCACATCCTATAACACTTGGTCGTCATTGCAAACGTCCTACTCTCGCCGGAGAATTTAATGCGAGTGATCGATAAATTGATATTGGCCGGCATCGTGTTGGCTATGCATAATGCCTCAGCTAACGGCCCTGTGCCGGTTTCTTTACAAAATGTGCCCATCCCGCCGGTGCCTGGCCTTTTAGATGGCTCTACGCCTATCGTAGTCAATAAAACTATGGCGATTGCTTTGGGCAAAGCTTTGTTTTGGGATAGTAATGTCGGCAGTGACGGACAAGCTTGCGCCAGCTGTCATTTCAGCGCCGGCGCTGATGGTCGCATCAAAAATCAAATCAATCCGGGTCAAAACAGCATTAATCCCAGCAGTGAGGTTTTTTCAGTATTGCCTTCCGGCGGTGGCGGCCCCAACTACACTTTAACGTTGAACGATTTTCCTTTCCAACAGTTCAGCAACTCTAACAGCAATAGCAGCCAAGTAACTTATAGCACGGATGATGTGGTAGGTTCAGCCGGCACGTTTAGCGGGCAATTCACCGGCAGCTCGCAATTTAGCGGCGCCAACGACCAATGTACCCGTAGCGCAGACCCCATTTTTAATGTTAACCATATCGGTACTCGTAAGGTTGAACCCAGAAACGCGCCTACCGTCATTAATGCTGTGTTTAATCATCGTAATTTTTGGGATGGCCGCGCCAATAATATCTTTAACGGCAGCAGCCCGTGGGGCGTTCGCGACGTAACCGCCGGTGTTTGGGTAAAAGTTAATGCCGCCACCGTCAACAAAGAAAAACTGAGTCTGATCAATTCCTCGCTGGCGTCTCAAGCGGTAACCCCACCCGTCTTTAATAATGTGGAGATGGGTTGTTCTTCCAGAATCTGGCCGGACATAGGTCGTAAACTATTATTGCGCCAGCCTTTGCAATATCAGCAGGTGCATTATCAGGACAGTGTTTTGGGCACTTTGAGTCTAAGCAGCAGTAACAATCTGCAAACGGGTTTGAAAACCACTTATAGAAATATGATTACCCAGGCGTTTAACCAGAAATACTGGGCATACGGCGGTAGCGGAAAATTTGGTACGCCCGCCGTTGGCGGAGCACCTTACAATCAGATGGAAGCTAACTTTGCAATGTTTTTTGGTATAGCCATACAGCTTTATGAGTCTACTTTGGTGTCTGACCAATCACCTTTTGATTTAAGCCCGATTGATGCCAATATGAAACCAACTTGGAGTAATATTGTTGCCGACACACCGGCGGATACCGCCGCGCAAATTGCTTCACTGAACAATGGTTTTAATTTATTTACCAGCAATAATTGTAATCTTTGCCATACCGGGCCTACCTTAAGTTTAGCAGCAGTCGCCACCAATGCTGCTTTATTAACGCCGACCACCGGCAGCAGTTTCGGCCCGCCAATCACACCGATAGCCTATGGCCCCAATGCATTTGGCCCTTACAATGCGGCAGCTAATGCCGGCATGACTCAGTATATTAATCCGGTTACTCGCGATTTTGATACGCAACTACTGCCTAAGCTGATGGATTTGGGTTATGCCAATATCGGCGTCACCGATCCGAATTCCGATCCCGGCTTGGCCGGCACAGACGCCTTTGGCAATCCTTTATCTTACGCCGCGCAATATGTGGATTATCTGGCGGGTAATTCGGCTGGCGTGATTGATCTACCGATCAGCAATATCCGCGCCTGTGATTTTATTACCGGCCTAGCTTACGATGTGCAACTGACTACCAACAACTACTTTTTACCCAGCGATGGCCTGATAGCCGACGGCAGCCGCGAAGGTGTGTTGCGTAATCAAAACTGCGCCAATCCAACCATGGCTTATATTCCAACTATCGCCGCCGCGCTAGCCAATTTGTCCGGCCCGAAAATGGCCGTGGCCACCCAGGCAGCCTTTAAAGTACCCACGTTGCGTAACGTTGAACTGACCGGCCCTTATATGCATAACGGCGGCATGTCCAGTTTAGCGCAGGTAATCCAGTTTTATGCCAGACACGGCAATTTTGTCAGCGATAGCCTGCATTTCGATCTGGGGGCAATTTCTGCGCTGCTGAGTTCCAGCCAAAACACCACTGATCTGACTAACTTTTTGCTTTCTTTAACCGATGATAGAGTCAGATACCAACGGGCGCCGTTTGACCACCCGCAATTAATTGTGCCGAATGGACATATTGGTAATGCCATTAAAGTCACCGCCGGCAATCCACTGGGTTCCGGCTTGGCCCAGGATCAATTCCTGGTCATTCCGGCAGTTGGCGCCAGCGGCTCCACTACGCCGATTTCAGCGTTTTTATCAAGCTCGCCTTAATTTAAAAAATACCCCTACTTTTTCGCTATTCCTTTTGTACATATCGTTTATAATCCACGATTTTATTCTCAGCCGTGAATTAACAAAGGGGATAGTAGTGGTTTCGAAAGTCGATGCAATTAAGCGTAAAAGAGGAAAACCGAAGGGCCGTGTGGTCGAGAACCAGTCGGTTTCGAAAATTCAAACTCTATTAGCTGACGAATCCCGCGAACGCGACTTTCTGATCGAACATCTGCACAAGATTCAGGATACATTCGGGTTCATTTCATCCCAGCACCTGGCTGCCCTAGCCGCCGAGATGCGGCTGTCGCAAAGCGAAGTTTACGAAGTCGCCACTTTCTATCATCACTTTGATGTCATTAAAGAAGGCCAAACGCCACCACCAGCCTTGACGGTACGAGTATGCGAATCGCTAAGCTGCGCGATGGCTGGCGCGCATGATTTAGCCCATGCACTGAAAAATGCACTGGACGATGCTGTGCGCATTCAGGCTGTGCCCTGTGTAGGCCGTTGCCAACATGCACCGGTGGCAGTGGTGGGGCAAAACCCTATAAACCATGCCGATATCCCTTCGGTTTTAGCGGCAGTGGCGGGTAAGGTTACCCAAGCGGCTGTCGATAATTATCCCGGTTATGCCGAGTACCAAACAGGCGGTGGTTACCAACTCTATCGGGCATGTCTTAGCGGTGAACATAGTGCTGAACAGCTAATCACTATTATGGAAAACTCCGGGTTACGCGGCTTGGGCGGCGCGGGATTTCCGGTGGGCCGCAAATGGCGCATCGTCAGTGCGCAAGCTACGCCACGGCTGATGGCGGTGAATATAGACGAAGGCGAACCCGGCACTTTTAAGGATAGACATTATCTGGAACGCGATCCGCACCGTTTCCTGGAAGGTATGTTAGTTGCGGCCTGGACGGTAGGCATCAGCAAAATCTATATTTATCTGCGCGACGAATATGCTGGTTGCCGGACAATCCTACAGCAAGAACTGAAGAATCTACAAGCCGATACAACGCTGCTGTTGCCGGAAATACAGCTGCGTCGCGGTGCCGGTGCTTATATCTGTGGCGAGGAATCGGCGATGATAGAATCGATTGAAGGTAAACGCGGCATGCCACGCTTGCGCCCGCCTTTCGTCGCACAAGTCGGTCTATTTGGTCGACCTACCCTGGAACATAATATGGAATCGGTGTACTGGGTGCGCGACATCATTGAAAAAGGGCCTGAATGGTTCACTAGCCACGGCCGCCACGAGCGCAAAGGCTTGCGTTCCTTCTCCGTGAGCGGACGGGTGAAAAGACCCGGCGTACATCTAGCCCCGGCCGGCATCACTATCCGCGAACTGATAGACGAATATTGCGAAGGAATGCTGGATGGACATGAGTTTTACGGCTATTTTCCCGGCGGGGCATCCGGCGGCATGTTGCCGGCCTCGCTAGACGCCATTCCATTAGATTTTGATACGCTGAATCCCTATGGTTGTTTCATCGGTTCAGCAGCTGTCATCGTTTTTTCCAAACATGATAAAGCACGGGATTTAGCATTGAACGCGATGCGATTTTTTGAAGAAGAATCCTGCGGCCAATGTACGCCGTGCCGGGTCGGCACCGCCAAGGCCGCCGATTTAATGGCTAAACCCCAGTGGGATCAAAGCTTGCTGGCAGAACTGGGTACAGTCATGACAGATGCCTCCATCTGTGGACTAGGACAGGCCGCCCCTAATCCATTACATTGCGTGATGAAATATTTTCCTGAGGAACTGCAATGAACGCACCGCTAGAAACCATCTCATTTACCCTGAATGACCAGAAAATAACGGCCTATGCAGGTGAATCCATTCTAAAAGCAGCCAAGCGCAACGGCATAGATATTCCTCATCTTTGCTATAAGGATGGTCTGCGTGCCGATGGTAACTGTCGGGCTTGCGTGGTGGAAATCAGTGGGGAACGAGTACTGGCAGCCTCATGCTGCCGAATGCCGACGCCGGATATGGTGGTCAGTTCCAATAACACCCGCGCCGGCACCGCCCAAAAAATGGTGCTGGAATTGCTATTGTCCGACCAACCGGACAAAGCTTATAAAACAGAAAACGAGGTTAAAACTTGGGCTAAGCGATTGGGCATAGCCCAGCCACGCTTCACGCCGCGTTTTTCTGCTGATGCCGATCTTTCCAACCCGGCAATTGCCGTTAATTTGGATGCCTGCATTCAGTGTAACCGCTGCCTGCGCGCCTGCCGAGAAACTCAAGTCAACGATGTGATTGGTCTGGCTTTCCGCGGCAACCACGCCCAGATTGTTTTTGATCAAGCCGACCTGATGGGTGAATCCAGCTGTGTCTCTTGCGGCGAGTGCGTAGAGGCCTGCCCCACCGGGGCTTTGTCGCCGGGCAATGGTGCCGGCGTTATCGAGCCTGATAACAGCGTGGATTCCGGCTGTCCATTTTGCGGCGTCGGCTGCCAGCTGACTTATCATGTTAAAGACAATCAGATCATTAGCGTCACTGGTCGCGATGGCCCGGCCAACCACCATCGGCTATGCGTCAAAGGCCGTTATGGTTTTGATTACCCGGCCCATAAACACCGCTTGACCAAGCCGTTGATTCGCTTGAGCGGTGTTGCCAAAGACCCGCATAACGAGCTTGACCCCGCCAACCCTTTTGCGGCTTTTCGTGAAGCCAGCTGGGAAGAAGCCTTGGATTTTGCTGCGGAGGGTCTAAAACGAATCAAAGCCCGTGATGGCGCTAAAACCTTAGCCGGCTTCGGCTCAGCCAAAGGCAGCAACGAAGAAGCCTATTTATTTCAAAAATTGGTGCGTACCGGTTTTGGCAGCAATAACGTTGACCATTGTACCCGGCTTTGCCATGCTTCATCAGTGGTTGCCTTACTGGAAGGCGTGGGGTCTGGCGCAGTGTCCAATCCAATTTCCGATGTGCAATATGCCGAAGTGGTGATTGTGATCGGTTCTAATCCTATTGTTAATCATCCGGTGGCGGCTACTTTTATCAAAAACGCGGTGAAGAAAGGTACGACCAAACTGATACTGATGGACCCCAGAAGAACCGAGCTGGCTCGCCATGCCGCGTATTATTTATCTTTCAAGCCCGATACTGATGTCGCCATGCTCAATGCCCTGATCAATGTCATTGTCAGCGAGGACTTGGTCGATGAAGCGTTCATCCAAAACCGTACCGAAAATTATCAAGCCATAAAAGAAAATTGCAGCGCTTACACACCGGAAGCAATGGCACCGATTTGCGGAATAGATGCCCAAACCTTAAGAGAGGTAGCTCGGCTATATGCTACTTCCAAAGGCTCGATGATTTTGTGGGGCATGGGGGTTTCGCAACACGTACACGGCACCGACAATGTCCGCTGTTTAATCGCCCTGGCCATGATTACCGGCCAGATTGGCCGCCCCGGCACCGGCCTGCATCCCTTGCGCGGTCAAAATAATGTGCAAGGCGCTTCCGATGTGGGCTTGATTCCGATGTGCTTCCCGGATTATCAGCGCGTGGATAATCCAGAGGCTCATGCCAAGTTTGAAAAACTCTGGGATAGCAAACTGGATAATCAGCCGGGTTTGACGGTGGTGGAAATTATAGATGCTGCTTGCGCCGGCAAAATCAAAGGTATGTATATAGAGGGGGAAAATCCGGCCATGTCAGACCCTAACAGCAATCATGCTCGTGAAGGCTTGGCTAATCTGGAACACCTGATTGTGCAAGACATCTTCATGACCGAAACAGCCTATTACGCGGATGTTATTTTGCCAGCCTCAGCCTATGCGGAAAAAACCGCCTCGTTTACGAACACGGATAGAACAGTGCAACTAGGTCGGCAAGCGGTAACACCGCCCGGCCAAGCCCGTCAAGACTTGTGGATAATCCAGGAAATCGCCCGTCGATTAGGATTAGACTGGCAGTACCCGGATGCAAAAACCGTGTTTAATGAAATGCGGCTGGCTATGTCTTCCATCAGCGGGATTACCTGGGAGCGTTTGGAACAAGAAGGCGCAGTGACGTACCCCTGCGAGCAGGAAGGCGACCCTGGTCAGCCGGTGATTTTTACCGAGCGTTTTCCGCGCCCTTCTGGCCTGGCAAAACTGGTACCGGCTGACATTATCCCCGCCAATGAGCGCCCGGACGCCAGTTATCCTTTGGTACTGATCACCGGTCGCCAGCTGGAACATTGGCATACCGGCTCCATGACTCGCCGCGCTACGGTATTGGACATTATCGAACCGGCTCCCACTGTCAGCATACATCCGCTTGACTTATTAAACGTTGGCGCCGAAGCGGGGGATGTGCTAACAGTTGAATCCCGCCGCGGTCAGGTTGCCTTATTCGCCCGCGCCGATCACGGCATTCAAAGGGGCACGGTATTCATCCCTTTTTGTTATTACGAAGCGGCTGCTAACAAGCTGACCAATCAGGCGCTGGACCCTTACGCTAAAATCGCTGAGGTGAAATATTGTGCGGTGCGAGTATTGAAGGGCGGCGAAGTGAGTGCGGAACTGGGTTATCATAGTGAGCCGGAGGCGGCTTAAAGACTATACGTTATTATTGATCAAAAAACCGGAGATGCGTGGCTTTCACGTAATTCCGGTTAAACAAATATCTAGGACTTGAGTTTACTTCCCGCTCGTAGAATTAGATTTTGTACCGTAATAAAAACCGGTCGCAGCTGAAACCAAGGCAATTATTGGACTTAGCACAACGCCAAAGTCTTTGATATTTTCTACAGTAATTTTGCCGGAATATAGTAGAAGCAATATTCCAAGCACCATAAGCCAAAGCAAGCCGATCAGCAAGTATGCAATCGTTCGCCGCGCATTATCTTCTTGTGGTCTAGGATCATAATTGTCTCCAACCCATGGAATTGGATCTTGTTTTACAACTGTAGTATCGCCTGTAAAATCAAGACTATTGTTATTCATTGCATCTTCGTTACTCGCGCAATTCCCTCCTCCAGCAAGAGTTTCTGCTGCTATTTGAGTCTCTCCAGCTATATCTTCGCCCATCTACGCTTCTCATTATTTACGCATCACTTCACGAATACGATGATCGGAGTCTTCTACCAGTACTTTACGCTTGTTTTTTTCTTGATCAACGAAGAACATTTCGGAATTAATCGACCTACGGAGTACGTCAGTAAAAGTTACATGCTCTGCTGCTGCAATCTGCTGAAGAAACGCCACCTGTTCTTCCGGCAGATTGACGGTGACTTTTTTCATTGCCATGATAAATACCTTTGACGAGTGGTTGATCAATGCAGTGGAATATATATGGCAAAAAACCATACGTCAACCCTGTTATGGTCTTTACAATAGCGGAAAACAGCCCTTTAATAGAACGCCTATTCTACCAACGCCACAGATTTTACCTGTACCCATAGTTCCTGCCCTAAAGCCACATGCAGCTCGGCGGCTGCCCGTTTGGTCAAACGGGCAACGAAGGTAGATGCACCCACTTGCACACGAACCAGCATCAAACCAGGATGCAGGTCATCGGCGATGGCATCAATATGTCCGTAGAGTATGTTCTGGATACTGCTTTGCCCTGGATGAGCTTGCGCCAGACTAACATCTCTGGCCAACACCCTAACTCGCACCCTATCGCCAATCGGCAAGCCCCTATCTCTAGTCCATAAACTGCCACCAGAAAAATCCACCCGCGCCAAATGCCATGCTTGGTCGATAGCGGCTATTCTGGCATCCAATACAACACCAACATCCTCCCCCAGCAGGATGGGCAAATCAATACGAGCTAAGACCTCGGTCAAAGGGCCGTTTGCTATTACTCGGCCATCGTCTAATACAACCAGTTGATCCGCCAGTCTACCCACTTCATCTGGAGAATGACTGACATACAACACCGGAATTTGCAGCTCATCATGCAAATGTTCAAGATAGGGCAAAATCTCTTGTTTGCGCTTAACATCTAAAGCCGCCAAGGGCTCATCCATCAGCAGTATGCGCGGACTGACCGCCAGAGCGCGGGCAATACCGACTCGTTGTCGCTCACCACCTGACAATCGCTCCGGCTTACGCTGCAAAAGATGACCAATTCCTAATAATGTTATCGCCTGATCCAAACTAATTTGCTGCTGATTCTCGGCAATCCTCTTCATGCCATATCGCAAATTACCTAACACCGTCAGATGTGGAAATAAGCTAGGTTCTTGAAAAACATACCCCAACGGCCGCTTGTGCGTTGGCATAAAGTAGTTGCCATCCTGCCAAACTTCGCCATTGACAGCCAGAAAGCCACCAGGCGCCTGTTCTAGCCCAGCTATACAGCGCAGTAATGTAGTTTTGCCTGAACCGGATTGCCCAAATAAAGCCGTTACACCTCTGCCGGATAAAGTAAGATCGACATCCAACATAAAGCCCGGCCAATTGACCTGAAAACGGGCAGAAATACCCTGCATAACGCTAATTTTTTCCCTGCGCTGGCCGCCAGACGTAAAGTACCAACAACACCAGAAAGGAAAAAATCAGCATAACAGCCGCCAGCCAATGGGCTTGTGAATATTCCAAAGCCTCAACATGATTATAAATCTGGATTGACGCCACCCGAGTGACACCAGGAATATTGCCGCCTATCATCAACACCACACCAAATTCACCAACCGTATGTGCAAAGGTCAGAATACCGGCAGTAAAAAAACCCGGTAGCGTTAGCGGCACAACCACCGTAAAAAAAGCATCAAGCGGTGAGGCGCGTAGCGTAGCAGCAACTTCCAACGGCCGCTCACCTATCCCTTCAAATGCATTTTGCAACGGCTGCACCATAAACGGCAAGGAATAAACGACGGACGCAACCACCAAACCCCAAAAGCTGAAGGGCAACATCCCTAACCCTAGTGTTTTGCTAAGATACCCTACAGGACCATGCGGCCCCAGCACCAACAGCAGATAAAACCCTAACACAGATGGCGGCAACACCAAAGGTAGAGCAACTAATGCGCCGATTGGTCTTTTCCACCAAACTTTGCTGCGCGTTAACCACCAAGCAATAGGCGTACCCAACATGAACAAAATCAGAGTAACTATCCCTGCCAACCTGACAGTAAGCCAAACAGCTTCAAGATCGCTATCGCTCAACATAAATGAACATTGTTTTTCTGATCAGTTTGATACCGCCCCGCTAGACAAATCATTGAATTTTTTCGGTCTGCATCTCCCCGCTCCATTCCGGCTGGGCTGTAAAATAAGTCTTAAAATACGGCATAAAACTAACCGTAATCGGAATAGAATAAAAACAATACATGGCCGCCGCCTCGCCTGTGGTGACTTTAAAAAACCACTGCGGCACAAACAGAGTCATGATTGCCATGAAAAAATGATATGACGCGATTTTCTTATTGTTTTTCCAGACAAAGCCACTCAAAGCCAGCGCAAATAAAGAGCCATGGGTAACAATCATTCCGTAAGCGCTGGAAATAGAATAACCGATATGGTAAATGCCCATAAATAGGCAGGACGTCATTTTGCCGATAAAATTAGCATTGATATCAAAAAGCTGCCAATCATTCGGTAAAAAAGTGCAGATCAAGAATAAGGTACTGAGCATAGCGCCTAACAACGTAGCGTTTTTCAAGGCGCGGGGATCGGATGAATAGGTGGCTAAAGCAGGCATGATCGCAACTGCCTGTAGACATATATGGTAAGTTGACAATTCGCTCAACAACAAATTCGTACCATACCCGCATTGATCAGCAACTGGGTAAGCGAAATATTGGATAAACTCCATCAAAGAAAAATGGAAAATCGCATAGCCACGAGCGGTTCTTACCCAAAAAGTCTCGTCTTTATCGAGGTAAGTCACTGTAGCGGCAGCCAGGCCGACTAGACCTAAACTGAAAGACATATTGGCGCTAAAACACATGATTTATCTGTATGTTATGGAAAACTAAATTTTACCTGATTACCCACATGCTTCAGCAATACTGCAGTAATACCCGCTAGGTAGCGAAGTTGCAGAGTCATGGATGACACGCTTCAAACATCCTGAAACTTGGATTCCGGTAACCCATGCCGACAAAACGACTTCGATGACAGATAGACGAATTAGCTGAGACATATGGATAATCAGGAAAACATATCAATCCTGCCACAATTCGCACAAAACTACCAGTTACTGGACATCTGATCAGTAATTCTCAACTTGGAAAGCAAATGAAATCAATTGGTTAAGAATTGAGTTTTTCATGGTTTTGGTCGGTGAATCAGTTTCCCATGTTCAGAAGCAGAGTGGTGCTCAAAATTTTGTATATTTTGTAGCTCAACTCGCTATGCAGTTGCCAAAACAAAAAATTTCTCAAGCAGCCATAATTTTAACTGTTTGATTTTATTGATAGCTTCAAATTGGGAATTGCTGCCATCTCATAGCAAAATGCAAAGCCAAACCCCATATAAACCATGCTTTTATTTCTATAATTTCAAATGGTTAGCATCAGACTCCGCTGAAAAGTAATAATTCATCTGAGCTTTCTGCAAGGCACTCGCTGCTTACAAACTCACAGATGAATTTTCGTTTTGATCGCTGTAAACATCTGTCCGCGATTTAGTCCAGATAACATTTTGCCTAACCATCTTAGCTGGATTCCCAGCGATTATACTATTTTCAGGATAAATGCCTTTTGTAACCATTGCACCCGCACCGACAATGGATTCAGAGCCAATAACAACTCCTTTTAGGATAGTAGCGCGGACAGCAACCCAAACATGATCCCCAATGACAACATCTTCAGCCTTGTTTATTCTATTAAAATATTGATCATAAATACCATGAGAATCCCCGGTACGAATATCAATATCGTAAGCAAACATACAATCATTCCCAATGCATATCTTCGAAAAGTTTTCAGTTGCAGCTAGCTCAGCACCACCTATAGTCGTACGATTGCCAATTATGATTTGGCATTCGTTATCTTCAATATGGATAATACTATTTTTAATAATACATTCCGAACCAATAATAACTTTATTATTATTTCCGCGAATATGAAACACTACACCATCTAATATAGCCCATTTGCTTATTGTAATATGATTTTGATCACCGATAACATCATATTTTACGCCATTTAAAACTACTTGGTGTTTTTCCACATTATTTCGCCCCCCTCTTACCCTACCCCAATTGAAGCGAAAGGATCTTCTAAACCGAAGCAGAAGATACAAATAATAAATCGGGTGATTAACTTCCTTAAACCCCGAAATAGTAGACTTAAGCTTATTTAAGATTGATACTTTTAAAGCGTTCATATTGTTATCATTAAAAAATACAACTGTTTTATATTTTAGCATAACCATTTACAGCATAACAAGACCAGCAACTAAAGTTAATATACGATTAGCATCAGCTAACTTCCATACATACTATTAACATCAACAAAAAATTTATTCTATAGCTGTAGTCACCACCAAGATGATATATATTTTTCAACAAGATTATAACATAAATAATGCATTTATCTTACTCAAAGGCAAAACGACCTCTGCCTACATTTCATACTATTGAAATCAATTTTATTAATTTGCGCCAACAAACATCCTCACTAATCCCGCTTCAAATTTTTAGCCTACACAACGGGGGTACACTTTAACTATCCCCGTCCACTGGATGTGATGATATACGACTTCAAAGTCAGTGTTCAAGCTAAAGTACACCCATTTTTGCACACATGCTGGATTATTGGAGCCTAGATCTATGCCACATAATTAGATGGCACTATTTTGGTTGCACTTTTAATTTACAAAACCTTTGTTTGCCACTTCACGCAATTTCAGCGATAATTGAACTGCTTGTTGTGTTGATTTTTATCGTCACAGTATACTCTACAAGATTACATCAACAAGTTCTTATATTTGTTCCGGCCTAAGTAGTTGGCCGGAAATTGGGTACACTAAAAATTCAGGTTCAAAAATAAAATGAATTACGAAAAGCAAGTAGAAAAATCTCATTATGATTTTAGCAAGTACATGACAAAAATGCGCTGGTGTAGCATGTGGCATCAGCTTGATGAGATACAAAAACTCAACCCGCAATCCATACTTGAAGTAGGTCCTGGGGCAGGATTATTTAAGACGCTTGTTGAACATTTAGGCTTTAAGATTGAAACGCTGGATCTTGACCCCAATTTACAGCCTGATCATGTTGCATCCGCCACCGACATGCCTTTCCATGACGCTTCATATGATGTAGTTTGCGCTTTCCAAATGCTCGAACACCTCCCTTATGAAGTTGCCTTGCAAGCATTCGCCGAAATGGTACGGGTTAGTCGGCGAAATGTTCTGATCAGCTTACCTGATTCTCGAACTCTTTGGCGATATCAGCTTCATTTACCCAAGCTTGGCTCTCGCGATTTTTTTGTACCTCGCCCACAACTCAGCACACCTGAACATGTGTTCGATGGTGAGCACTATTGGGAAATTAATAAAAAGGGGTATCCACTTTCTCGAGTAATTAACGATTTTTCAAAGGTTTGCCGCGTGGTAAAAACCTATCGTGTAGTTGAGAATAGCTGGCATAGATTTTTTATCTGTGAACGGTAATGTTCCCACATCAAACCCATCGCATACACACAAGCCTGAAAAATCTGACTAAATCAATACCATTACCGAAAAATCACAAATTTGATTTATAAGCCACTCTCAGACTTATGTGTAAAGGGATGCCTTTAGCGTTGCATTTACCTGTAAAATCATTTACTTCCCATTCAGGTTAATTTTATTCCTTAAAATACACAAAATCTGGCTTATCATTTTTATTTAAAACCCAATCATATAGATCTTTCATTTTTTGCGCACATTCATGCCAACTAAATGATTGCTCCATATACTCTCTCCCACGCCGCCCCATTAATTTACGCTGTTCAGTGGAAAGCGCTATTGCCTCACGCAATGCATCTACCAATGGCTCAATCCCTAATTCTATCCACCATCCACAATTTCTGTCGATTAAACCTTGCCATGGAGTCGCAGTAGTTGTAATTACTGGTACTTCACAACACAGCGCTTCGGCAATAACTATACCAAAATTCTCACTAAAACTTGGTAACACGAATAAATCGGCATTGGCAATCAACTCCCATTTTTCATCACCATAAACTGCATCTTTAAACAGCACCTGATTTTCTAAGCCTAATTTATGCACCAAACTTACTAACTCGGCAATATAGCTTTCCTCGCCAGGACCAGCAATAATTACCTGCCAATCGCTATGTTTAATTTGATTCCATGCCAAAATTAAGTTTTCCAATCCTTTTTTGGGGTGAATTCGGGACATGAAAACAATTGTTTTTTTAATATTACAATTATCTTTTTTAATGAAACTAGGAATTTCCACGCCAATTGGAATAATTGCAACCGGCGTATTAACCCCCATCATACGCACAGAATTCATTTCCTGTTCTGACGTAACATGAATAGCTGCGGCTGTTTCAAAATTATGTTTTTCCCACAAATTCCATATTGGTTTCTTTTTCCAGTTTTTATGTTTCCATGCCCAAGGCTCCAGCATTCCATGAGGAGAAATAATTCTTGGCACACGATGACTCTGGCTCCATTTTAATACCGGAAAAGATGGATATGTCCAAACCCCATGCTGGTGAATTAATGAGGGATCAATACTATTAAGTGCCTTTATAAACCCTACCGAAAAACAAAAACTTTTAATATAATTTTTCAATACAATAAGCTGCATTGGTTGCCATAACCCTGAATCCAAAGCTGAATATTCATCTTCCAGACTAAGAATTCCGATATCTACGTTACTTTTTAGTAAATTTTGGGATAAAGGTAACAAAAAGCCCGAAACTCCCGCACCCGAGCGAGAAATAGAAGAAACTGATTGGCAAACTTTCATTTTATTAATATGCAATATCTAAATTTGAATTTCATAATTATTTTTTAGCTATCCTGCAACATTGCTTTGTGTACTATAAAAAGGCAATGGAACGCTCCCTCCTCCAAACCTATAGTTAAGAATTTCAATGAAATAACGAGCTCCTGCATCTGGACTTAATTTGGCTTTGGCCAATTCCTGTCGTGCTAATCGGTTTTGATTCAAAAACGCACCATTAACCTCTAACCTTTCGATTGCATGAGAAATTTCATCTGGCTTATTAGGCGATATTGTATTGCCAAACAGAGGCTCTTCCAACATTATTGATGCTCCTACACAATGAGTAGCTACCACTGCTGTTCCACACATTAATGCCTCGCTTACCACCACCCCCCAACCATCATCCTTTGAAGTTGAGGCCAATACCAGAACATCTAGTTTTTGCAATATTTCGCCTATCAATTGATTAGGTAGCACCCCCTTAAAGTCAACACTCAAGTCATATTCCAAACACATTTTTCGAAGGTTATTCTCGTCAGAACCTGCTCCAACTATCGTCAGATGAACTGGTTTACCAAGCTGTCGAACTGCTTCTGCAAGATCAAAAATACCTTTCATCTTAATCAAACGACCTACATAGCCTATTCTTACCAATAAATCTGTATCGGTATTTAGCAAAACCGGAGTCAAGTTATGCGGCAATACAAAATATGCAAAAGGGAACGTTTTTTTAGCGTCATAGCCAACAGATTTGAACCAATGCGGACCATTCCGACCGATTGCCAATACAAATTCACAGTTTCTCCTCAGCCAACCTTCGGTTAACCAGGATTGTAAAAAACGCCCTATTCCCTGCCAACCTTCAAACACACGTGGTTCAGCCATTATCGCAAATCTGGCGCCACATAATTTTACTGCCTTCAACCCTAAAACGAGGGTTGGCAAGTGTCGGGTGCCCGAAAAAATATGTAATGTTTGCTCGCAATTTTCAAAAACTAAACTTTCAATTAATGTCGTGTTAGGTGATACAACAGTTTTGACCAACTCAGCACAGTTGACATTCCAACCGAGCGCTCTTCTCTCTGCTGGCAAATCCTGATCAGCACAATAAATTATTTCCACATTAGGTAAAATGGCCGATACAGCAGCAAAAAAATCTGCTTTATGAGGGGAAATGCAAGGCTCCCAGAAAATAATGCGATTAAGCTTACAATTAGCTGTTAAAAAAATTGTATTCATTGAAAAATAAGATCCTTAATATTTTTACCTACATTATCTTCAGCAAACAATTCCATAGCCCGTGCTTGCCCTCGAATAGCACAGGCTTTCCATTCATCTGGATTATTTGCAACCCAATTAATTGCAGCACATAGTTTTTCTGGTGTTGCTTCATCAAGCAACAAGGCATCGCTATTACTAAATAAAATGGGAATATCACTTGCTTTTGTCGATATTAACAGCAATCCTCCAGTAGTTATTTCTACCACCTTAGAAGGAAACGTAGTTGACCCCATTGCTGAATCTGGCATTTTCAAGCATAATCCAGCATGGCATGTATTAAATATTGTTTGATATTCTGTAAAAGGAAGATTTGATCTTAACTCAATTCTAACATTTTTACTTTCAGTTTCAGACTCAAGCTCCCTTAGCCTATCCACCCCCCCAAACCCGGTCACTACAAAAACTATTCTTACATTATTTTGACTGCTTCTATTACATAGCAACCTAAAAGTATCACAGAAAAGCGTCAAGCCCGTGTCATCACATAAACTTCCTCCGTAAAGGATACGGATAACATTTTCTTCGTTTTTATTATTTAAATTTAAAGTAATCTTTTTATTGACCGCGCCATAAACAACATAAAAACTCTGTAGCTTTAAATTTCTTGCAACTTGAGCGGAAACCGTAATATATTTTTTACGACAAAGGGCGACCGTTATCTTAAAAGTTATCTTATCCATTATATATCGAAAACCTCCACCTTCATTATACGGCGCATCTTCGACATCAACAATCGCAGGATTTCCCTTTAATTTCAAAACCAATAAAGCCAATATATACTCTGGCGAACCGTTATACACCAAAACTCTGTCTTGATTTTTAACTGTAAACAAACAAAAACCTGCAAAATAGACAATTCCCAGCAATCTACGCAGAATTGGGTTTGATACAACTGGCATATATATTATTGGATTTCCTTTTTCTTTAAGCAGTATTTTTTTTACTGACTTTATTTTAGACCCTCCCCCAAGCACCGGCAACGATACAGCATAAGCCTTACAATCATTAGAACGTAATGCCGAAATGACGGAAAGAACCTTATTTGTCGCTGCCCCAATATGCAATTGCTGATTTAGGACTTGCTCATATTGCCTAGAGTTAATTGAACAAAAATAAAAAACACGTTTATGATTATTCATGGCTCAAATATTTTAACAACTTTGGCAGGAACTCCAGCTAACAACACATTAGCAGGATATTTTCCCTCGGTAACAACTGCTCCAGCCGCTACCACTGTAGCCTCACCTAAAACAACTCCAGGCAATAAAATAGTGCCTATACCTATCCAACTCCCTGAGCCAATATATATATTGTCAGCGTATCCACTTCCAGCGCGACGCTCTGCAGCACCTATCTTATGACTACCTGTTACAAATTTAACATCTGGCGCAATATCACAATTATCGCCAATTATTACCTCGGCATTAGTAGAAATATAAAATTTACACCCTATTCCTAACCAACTATTCGCTCCAATTGAAAACTTTCCGTATCCATAAAATTTTACATCACCTGTTATACAGGTATTTTCACCAACAAAAAACCCTAAAAACCTCAAGCAGCGTGCTTTAAGGGAAAAAAACCTTGTCAAAGGCAACATAGATAACAATAAATTTATTAAGTTTGTCCTTATAACCATATTATTAACCTCTCACTCCTTTTATGGCAAGATATAGATTATTCATATACCTGTTCCCCCAACTCTTTACCTATATTTTTCTTAATATTTTTCAACAATACCTTATTTAAGAATACGCAGAAAAAAAGAATGATGAATGTAAATGATGAAAACCACATAGCACCTTGAATAGTATATAATGTACAAACAATCGACATTGTAGCAATTGAATGCCGAATAATATCTTTGCCTGCCATTGCTATTGATAGCCATTGCATCAAAAAGGCAACCCAAAAATAAACAAACACGTAAAGATCCTCTCCAAAATCTGAAATTAAACGAGGGATTACGTTCGTTTGTGTCCAAGCCCAAGGATCAGAGGTGTTCCTGTATAATGCATGACCGAATATCTCGTTAGTTATCACAGGTTTAACCAAATCAAAATGTAGCATAATTCTATAAAAGCCATCAAATGTAAATTTACCTAATTGTGTTCCAGCTTCCAAAGCATGCTTTGCATGAATTGCAATTGACACATATGCATCCGATATATATTTTGGAACTACAAAGACCACTTTATTTAGAAATCCCTCTGGCGTTATGACTGAACTAAAATCAACAACGAATGAGCGCAATAGCCCCATTAGAGAAAAGAAAGCAAATATATATAGCATTTTTACCATAAAATATCGTCCTGCCCTATAATACACTGCACGATCATATACACGACTACTGTTTATATACAATAAATAGGATGTCATATAAAAAAGAGGTGCAAGAACAATATTTATTCTACCCCCAACTGACAGATTATGAAATATTAGCCCCAGTACTGTCAAAAGAGCTGGAACTTTTGAAATTTTATTCTGCGTTCCATCAATGTACCCCAATACAACTAAATAAGCTGAGGCCACATAAAATATATATATATACAACTGAAAACCACTATGCGTATCTTCCAGACTCGCTAACCTTACATCAAGTAAATTGCCATGCTGAGCATAACTCATCGCAAACTCAATTACGCCTATGGCCAGAAACAATACAGCGATGCTCAGTTTTCTCTTATCGGTCAAATTTCGCCACCTAATATTTTCCTTTTCCCAATTTTTTGCTCTTCTAGTTTTATATAATAACCTATGAACAAGAGTAGCCAACGTATATGCACAAGTATTAGTCAAAAAAAACTGAAGCGTATACCAGCGAGTAGCAATATTAATTGAATATGGATATTCAAAAATATCAAAGCTTGTCACCAACTCTGCGGAGCCTACTAGAAAAATCCAGACAGCCCAAAATGCTCGTTCTGCAGTAATACGCTGAGAATTCAGTTTTCCGCAAACAAAAAGACTAAACAACACTACTAAAGAAAGTGTAATTAAATATGCTGTGTGATTTTCTATCAATTCATCCATAGCTCGTTCCCAGATAGTACATTCTCACTCGCTTGAATGTCAGATATATTAAAGATCATATTAATCACACCACATTTTATTTCCGCACATTCCCATTAAAAACCATTCCGACGCAACATCTTATACAGCTTTAATGTGAGGCAAAACTAAAGCTTAAACACATTGTTAAAATATTTCAGCTGTAAAAATAGCTATAAAGACAACACTTATCTTAGTATACATATTCAACTAAGTCTTAGATTACATTAAAACCTGACCATTGGATACATTATTATATTATCACCCCCATTATCTATCTTGATTAGCAAGATACCTCGATTAACAAGAAAAACCATTTGCAACTATCATTCCAACATGGATTGCTGGAATCCAGGCAGCATGAATAGTTCAAGGCTTGTCAATTTTAGCATTAAACACCCACGTACCGATGGGTATTACACATTAGCTGATGTGACCTTGCCAATTAGGATTTCTATTGAATCCCATAAAATACCAATTTAACTTTAAATGCTGAATTTTTATTTGAGCTCGTTTTAAACAATCTCATTCGACATGCTCCCATATTTTCACTTGTCATAAATCACTCTAAAAACCGGCTATCCACTTAAGGCGGAACAAAAATAGGATGTGCCGACGGTAGGAGGCGCATCAATCGCGAAAGATGCGCCCCACGTTGTTCGGCACATCCTATAGTGTGTCCCGGCTTAAATTAGAAGCCTAAAAACCTAACCATAATAATTAGATCTTCCTTAACTTTATTTGGCTATTTTCTTTACAAAATTAGGCATCGACCTTATTAAGGTATTTTTAATTTGGTGTGCCCAAACAGCCCTAGCATAATCACTGTTAAGCTTCCTAGCATCAGTTGCTATAAAGCCCTTATTTTCATCTAGATATGACTTAAATGATTTTCTTAATGTTCCATATGGCATACTTTTCGTATAACAATCTGAAATGCGCTCTTCTCCGTGAAGGCAATAACAAAACAAAGCTTCATTTACATATGCCCATGTCTGAACTGAAGCAAAGTACTTTAAAATAAAATCCAAATCCTGAATGCTTCTCAAACGAGCATTCCACTGAAGACCTGGCGGGATAGAGTCTCGTCTCATAATCACTGTTGAAATATGCGGACTAACAAATGTTCGTATGAAATCGTGCGGCCGTTTAGAGTTTTCAAAAGTTTCACCAACCACTCCTGCATCATCAATACACTCAAAGTCACAAATTGAACATTGAGTATTTTCACTTTCTATTTGATTGACTTGAACACTTAATTTTGTCGGTTTAATTAAATCATCAGAATCAAGAAACATAATGTAATCGCCTGTTGCCAACATCATCCCTCGATTTCTTGCTACGCATGCGCCTTGGTTGATCTGCCAAACGTAGCGTATCCTCTTATCTACATCAATATTGCTGTCAGCAACTCTCTTAACAATTGATTCGGTCGCATCAGTGGATCCATCATCAACCACTATAATCTCGATACTCTCATAATCCTGATTAAGAACCGAAGCAAGGGTTCGCTCTATTCTTTTTTCCCTATTGTATGTCGGAACAATAACTGATACTGTTTTCATTTTAATATATCTTTAGTTTCTACAAACGAATCTAACAAACCAAATAAAAAGTTAATTTGGAAATTTAATTGCCACCCTGAATATTCAATGCTCGACATCACTTCAACAATCATTTTCTTTGAGTTTCGAATACCGTTAAATCTTACTTAAAAAAACATTACACACTACTTATATATGTCGCCATACCTATTAGCATTATAGACGGAAATCTTTTAATTGCTTCTAATTTAGATTTTATTATGATTGATCGACCAGCTTATTACTACGAATGATTACCCAAAGAATAAGCCATATGTAAGCGACCATTCCAAAAATAGAAAATAAAGCAACTGAATATACATCACTTTGAAAATGAACAAACCCAATATAGAGCGCTAATACTTTTGTGCCTGTACTAAACAACTCATATATTAACAACCCTCGCTGAAGTCTCAGAGGAGGAATAGCTGATACAGCCGGTCTATTTATATGTTGAAAGAAAAGCCAAATAGATAACCATTGCGCATAAACACCTGCAGTTCGCCATTCATTTCCAAATACATATCCAAATAAGGTTGGTCCAGCTATAATTACAATACCAAAAGGAAGTGCACCACTCAATGCCAAGCCTATTGTTGCCTTAATTATCAGTGCCCTCACATCTTCACCTCGGTGTATTGCTTCGTTAATACGCGAATAAAACACCGGCATAATGGAATTTCCGATTAAACCTATAGGTATACCCAAAACCGTCACGGCAATTGAATAAAACCCCGCGGATGAAGATCCAAAATATGTTGTCAGCATCATAACAGGCAAGCTTTGCGATATCGTGTTTAACAACAATTGGGGGGCACGAAGTAGCGGGAAGTCGCGATGCACCTTAGCGAGCACCCAAATACTTGATTTTATTTTAGAACCTTTGGCAGCCTTTTGACTCTTTCTTCGAGCCTTACGAGTACCCTTTGGTGCACGCTGGTTTTTTCTAACTGTTTTGTGTAAATCATCAATTTCTTTTTGGGCCGTTTTACTTGTCTTAAACAGGCCCAAAAGCATCATCACCGACCCTAATAACCCACCAAAAGTATTGGTAGCAATCAATGCTGCTGCACTGGGATGCAGGAATCCTAAACCGGTTTTAATCATATTTACGATGAGCATCTGCCCAACCATAACTTTTGCATTTAATCCGAATATTTTTTTACGATAGAACCACTGTCCAAGTACCGTACTCAGCACCGTAATAAACATAAAGACTGGAAGAAGATATATGTACGCTGAAATTTTTTCAGCGTTCAATAACACAAGTGCTTCCGCTCCAAAGAAGTAAAATATAATCGCAGCAAGAACAGCCATTGCACCACTCAAATATATCGACAGCCAAACCAAACCAATTGCGTCAGAATCAGACCTAGGCAATACGATGGCAAGCGGATAGGTCATGCCACCAATTGCCCCCATAATCCCACCGACAGACATGAACACCCCTTGTAAACCGTATGCTTCTGGACCATAAAGGCGGGTAATAAGCGGAGCAAAGATCATTGAAATAGCTTGTGCTGCCGCCGTACCACTAGCAACGGTTACCACATTGCGAATGAACGGTCGTCTGCTGAAGTGAAGAATTCTTTGATACAAAAAAATTTACCTCAAAACTATTCTAGGATGCGGTGAATAAAGGTAAGTACTCAGTTTACCCTAGGTTTTTTGTTGCTTCGGAAATCAAATAACTAAGATTGCCTGTATCTTTAATATTCTCAAAGTTAGAATATTAAAAATGGACAAAAAAATTCGGAATAGCAAAACTGATTAACATGCTAAATACAACACTACTCGAAATTATGTATGCCCCAAGTAATTACAAAAAAGCAAGATATTTACCGCATCATTTTCATAATTATGATTTGCTAAGTCAGGCTTTTTATTTACATGCATTATTCTTTTGCTTTGTCATAGTTATAGCGGTAGACATATTTTCTTCCACCATACCCATAACTCCCATAACCATAACCATAACCATAACCATAACGAGATGACCGTGGGGACATATCGTTGAATACGATGCCTTTAATATTAACACCGGATTGTCCAAGCCGCTTCGCACATTGATCGAGCTCTCCCATTGAATGTCTACCGGCTTTTACCACCATCAAAGTTGCACTTGCTATTCGACCGATAATTCCGCTATCGGTTACCGCTAAAATAGGTGGCGAGTCCACAATAACATGATCATATTCTTTACTTAATGTTTCCAGCAGATTTTCAAACCGTTCATGCATTAATAATTCAGATGGATTGGGAGGAATAGACCCAGTCGTAATCATGTCTATGTTTGTATTCGGAATGTGATATAGCGCTTGTTCTAGTGTGATTCTATCTGTGATCAAATCCGATAAACCGTTCTCCCTGCTTATATTCAAAGCATTATGGAGCACACCTTTACGTAAATCAGCATCAATCAGCAAAATTTTCTTCCCAGAATCGGCTAATACAACGGAGAGGTTTAAAGAAATAAAGGATTTACCAACACCAGGGCTTGGCCCAGTAATCATAATTATATTATTATGAGCCTCCAGAAAAGCGAAATGCAATGTTGTACGCAAGCTTCTTAGGCTTTCGATAGCCATATCATCTTTATTGATAATAGCCAAAATCCCTCCTTGAGCTTCATTCAGTTTATTATTCTTAATTTTCTGACTGATAGTTGCTTGTTCTTCACTATGGGGGATTGTGGCATATATAGGGATATTTAAATGCCTTTCTATTAAATCAGGATCCTCAATGCCGCGATGTAGCGCCTTCCGTATAAACACGATGACCAAGCCTATCATTAAGCCAATCACAAATGATAGTGTCATGATCATTTGCTTTTTCGGCTTTTCAATTTCAGTTGGAATAACAGCATCATCAATAATACGTGCATTACCAACTGTTCCTGCCTTAGCAACCTTTAGAGTTTGCGAGTTGTTAAGCAAAGTAGTATATAATTGAGTGTTGACTTCTGCATCGCGAGACAGTCTGACAATGACTTGCTGGGTTTCCGGTAAAGTCTCAATTTGCTTATCCATCGCATTGATTTGAGCTTGCAATCGTGCAATATGCTTATCCAGCGCAATCACTCTAGGATGTGATTCAGTATAGTTTTGTCGTAACTCGTCCCTTTTTTCCTGCAAAATAACCAGCTGCGTTTTAGTTTCTACCACACCTTGTAAGACATTTTTACTTTCCTCCTCAAGATCAATTGAACCTTTTCGAATACGATAATCATTTAGGGCATCCGTAGCTTGATCAAGCTGGCTTTTCACATCCGGCAATTGTTTATCTAAAAACTCAAGGGTATTTTGCGCTTCCTTAGACTTTTGCTCCACATTCTGCTTTATATAAAGATTCATGAGTTCATTTAGGCTTTTGGCCGCTAAATTTGCATCAGGAGACTCCAAAGTGAAATTTAAAATTCCTGTTCCTTTACCTACTTCTGCAACAGTCAAATTCGAACGCATTAGAGCAATGGCTTTAGGCAAAGAGAGTCTTGCAATACTGAATTCTGTTCCTGCACGCGCATTCAGAAGTGAAACAAATAAGCTTAAGTCACCTTGACCGTGATCGAATCTTTTAACTAAAGGCTTACCAACATCACCTTCGGCCAATAGCTCATTATCAACATTTAATTTAAAATGTCCATTTTCACCAGTTATAAGTGTGATCATTTTATTCATGTACTTATCAGGCACTATAAATGAGTCCACATTTAACTCTTCCCCACCCCATGCATAGCTGGCCAACCCAAAAAGCGGGGCAGATACCTGTCCTTTTTCCTGTGTATTTGCAAAATGCCTTGCAATCGCAGCACCAATTACTGGAAAAAATTTCGGTTGAAGCATTATATCCAAATTAAGATTTTTTACGGCTCCCCCTAATACTCGTCTGGATTTGATGATTTCTATTTCTGTGAGTGCTTGAGATTTATCACCTAGCAAAGGCTGCACACTTTCTAGAAGATCTAATTTCGGCGTCTGATCCTCTATCTGTATTATTCCATCAGCCTTATATATCGGCATAGCTAATCTTCCATAAATCATACCCAACGATAGAACAATCAAACTGACACCTATTATCAAATATCTACCTTCAATTATAGGTGCTATCAATTCTCCGATATCTGTTTCATCTTCTTCTTGGCGATTTAGTAAATATTTTTCAGGAGATTTTTGGTTATTCTGGATTACGTTCGTCATTTTATCTTGTATTTTTTGATAATTTTATGTAAGTGTTCAAAATTAAACCTGATTACCCACATACTTCAGCTGTCATCATTCCATCATTCTGGCAGGGATTGCCGGAACCCAGACCCCATGGATGGTTTCGGGTTAGCCGTCCATGCCACTGGATACTCACTTCCCGGCGGGTATGGACGAATTAACTGAAGCTTATGAGTAATTAGTAAATTAAATGGACGTTTTTTAATTTTAGGCTATGCCATTTTTAATTAGGTAGCTTTTATGCATCAATGCTTTCAAAAATACTTGGAAATTCTTGCATGGATACTTTAAGGGCAACTCAAGTTATTTATCATTTAAAGCTTCGCTGAACCAATCTGCCATTTTAACTCCTTACACCCAAATAAAGAACATTCACTCACATAGATATTTTAATTTCATCGAAAAGTTTTTCTACTCCCCAGCCCTAGCCGCTCGCTTCCTATCATTCTCAGACAGCATCTTCTTCCGCAAGCGTATCGATAATGGTGTTACTTCCACTAACTCATCTTCATCAATAAATTCCAGCGCTTGCTCTAAAGTCATTTTTTGGATACGCGTCAAAATCAAGTTCTCATCCGTACCTGCGGCGCGGATATTGGTTAATTGTTTGGCTTTAGTCGGATTTACAACCAAATCATTTGCACGTGAGTGTATACCAACCAGCATACCTTCGTAAACCTCATCAGCATGAACAATAAACAACTCGCCACGCTCCTGTAATGCAAATAAGGCATACGCCAACGCCTTACCTTGCACCATTGAAACCAATACCCCACGTTTGCGCATCCCAATTACACCAGGCTTAACCGGACCATAATGATCAAACACATGATAGAACAGGCCAGAACCGGATGTAGCGGTCAAAAATTCGGTCTGGAAACCGATTAACCCTCGCGAGGGCACCATATATTCAAGGCGGATACGACCTTTGCCATCTGGCACCATGTTTAACAGATCACCTTTGCGCTCCCCAAACTTTTCCATGATGGAGCCTTGATGCTCTTCTTCAACTTCAATGGTTACCATTTCAAAAGGCTCGCATCTTTCGCCATCTATTTCCTTGATAATCACTTCAGGCCGGGATACACCCAATTCAAACCCCTCCCGGCGCATGTTTTCAATCAGGATAGATAAATGTAACTCCCCACGGCCTGAAACCTTAAATTTATCTGGATCGGCGGTGTCTTCCACTCGAAGAGCAACATTGTGTTGCAATTCTTTTTGCAAACGCTCGCGTATTTGCCGCGAGGTGACGAACTTGCCTTCTTTACCGGCAAACGGCGAGTTATTAACCTGAAAAGTCATACTCACGGTAGGTTCATCAACCTTTAATGGCGGCAAAGCTTCCACGGCATCCTGTTGACAAAGCGTGTCAGAAATTTCTAATTTGTCGATACCGGTAAAGGCGATAATGGCACCTGCCTGAGCTTGCGGCACTTCTACTCGCTCCAAGCCATGAAAACCGAATATTTGCAGCATCCGACAATTTCGGATGGCACCTTCACGATTGATTAAGGTTAAAGGCATATTAGTGCGGACTGTACCGCGCTGAATCCTGCCGATCCCGATCACGCCGACATAAGAATTGTAATCCAGGCTGATCACTTGCATCTGGAATGGGCCATCAATATTGACGGGCGGCGGACTCACTTTTTCGACGATGGTTTGAAAAAGAGGTGTCATATCGCCGCTTTCTGTCGTGCTTTCCAGCCCTGCATAGCCTTTTAAAGCCGAAGCGAAAACAATGGGAAAATCCAATTGCTCATCAGTCGCCCCCAAACGATCAAATAAATCAAAGGTTTGATCGATAACCCAATCAGGACGAGCACCTGGCCGATCAATTTTATTAATCACGACAATCGGTTTTAAGCCTAAGGCAAAAGCTTTTTGGGTAACAAAACGGGTTTGCGGCATCGGGCCATCTACCGCATCGACCAACAATAAAACCGAGTCGACCATAGATAACACCCGCTCAACCTCCCCACCAAAATCCGCGTGGCCCGGCGTATCGACAATATTAATGTGATAGCCATTCCAGTCGATTGCGGTATTCTTGGCGAGAATGGTAATGCCGCGCTCTTTTTCCAGCGCATTAGAGTCCATCACCCGTTCTTCAACTTTTTCGTGGGCGGTAAAGGTACCGGATTGTTGAAGTAATTGATCAACCAATGTGGTTTTGCCGTGGTCAACGTGGGCGATAATTGCAATATTTCTGAGTTTTTCTATCACAGGATTTTCTTGATGATTTATAAATTAGGGTGGCGAGACAGCCATACGTAAACTATCTTGCCTGTAGAGTCACAAATTGATTAACTTTGTTGCCAGGGCAAACCGTAAAAACGCCAGCCATCAATATTGCCTCGATGTTTGTTTGCATCTGGCGCACCTTCAAAGCCGCCGACGATGTTGATTAAATGTTGGTACCCAACAGCTTCCAATGCCTTAGCCGCCTCAACCGAACGTACGCCGCTACGACACAGCAACAGCACCGGCACCGACTTATCAGGAACCAGTTGCTGCACCTGCTCTACAAAAGCAGTGTTCAATTGCATACCAGGAAATTCCTTCCAAGCAATGTGAACTGCTTTAGGAGGATGACCGACGAAACTGTGTTCAATAAAGGTTCTGACATCAACCAAAACTGCAGCGGGATTGTTCTGCAAAACGGCCCAGGATTGTTTGGGATCAAGATTTTCTATCATTTACAACTGCTCCGGTAGTAATGGTTTTTGTCCGATAAAATATGCTTCGTTTCTATTGCCGTATTGTAAATCACCAATCCGCGCATCTTCTTGATAAAAAAGCAGCGTTAACGGCGCAAACAAGCGTAATAATTCGTTAGCCGCCAATAAATAATCAGGATTACCAGGGCCTGATTGATCGATTTTACTGCGGGTAAAAGTTTGGTAAAACAATATACCCCCGGCGTTTAAAGATGCCATTATCGCATTACACAGAGCACGGTCAAGAAAACGACTGATGACAATGACATCATAAAACGCCTCGGGCAGTATTTCCGCGGAAATATCGCATTGTTTGACATTGATATGGCGACCCAAAAAGACAGCTTGCTCCTCTACTCGTTGTAATGCTATCAAAGAAATATCCAGGGCATCGACATTCAAACCAGCTTCCGCCATCAGCAGGGCGTTACCACCAACGCCACAAGCCAAATCCAGGGCTTGCCCCTGTTTGGGTAACAGATACCGATGCTCGCTTAATACTTTGGCTGCAACAGCCTGCGATTGCGATTGCCGGTAAATTGCATCCCATTTTTCTGACGTTTTGTTCATGGTGGATCCATACCAATTCTATGCGGCAGCCAGCCCTGAATAAACTCAAGGAAAGAACGTACTTTGGCCGATAAATATTTGCGATGAGGATAAACTGCATAAATTTCCAGCGGCGAAATTCCATATTGCTCCATCACCACCTTTAAGCGTCCCAATTCAATATCACGACCAACGATATACCGAGGCAGCATGATCAATCCCAGACCGTTGACTGCGGCATTGCGGATAGGATCGGCCATATTGGCCTGCATTCTTCCGGTAACCGTCACCGTCCTCTCTCCTAAAATGCCTTTGAATCGCCATTTGTTGCGCGGTGGTATTGCCCAGTTGATTAGACAGCTATGGTCTTCCAAATCTTCGGGGTCCTCCGGAGTGCCATGCGTCTTAAGATACTCCGGTGAAGCGCAAACCACCAGTGATGAGGTGGCCAGTTTTCTGGCAACCAAGCTGGTGTCCGTTAGTTGCCCTAGATAAATGGCAATATCCACGCCTTCATCAACCAAATCTACCTGGCCACCCTTCAGCACCATTTCCACCGAAAGATCTGGATAGCTTTTAAGATATTCGGTTAACGCCGGCGAAATATGAGTGGCGCCTATCACCGGTGGCGCGCAAATTTTCAACACGCCACGCGGCTCTGTTTGCAACTTGGTAACAGCCGATTCCAACTCCGCCACATCCAGCAAGACTTGTTGACAGCGCTCCAGATATTCTTCCCCGGCTTCAGTCAGGCTTAAGCTGCGCGTGGTTCGATTAAACAGTCGGGTATTTAGTTCGCTCTCAAGCTGCATGATGTGTTTAGTCGCCATTGCTCTCGATATATCCAAATCTTTGGCAGCCTTGGCAAAGCTGCCGGCTTTGGCAACGCGAACGAAAACATTCATGCTGGTCAGTTTATCCATTTAGCCTCCTGATAAGCGCAACTCAAAGAAAAACAGTTGACATTTTTATTGTTTCTTAATTGTATACAATTTATTTATCAAACGCCTAATTGTAAACTTTTTTTTCTGCTGTATAGTATGTTGCAACTTAGCAACAACGGCAATACACAATGAATGATTTAAATAAAGACATTTTGACCGGCACACTGTTCTTCACCGGTATTTCTTTTTTTATTTCAGGATTTTTTGTCTATTCCGCCGTCACATTTGCTGCCACTGCGATGCTTACCAACATTGCGCAACCAGCCAAAAGCTAACCCATGAATTTGTAACTACCTCCTGGTGTTGTAATAACGAGCGGACTCTCCTCTTAAACTATCCGCTTGGTTTTTTGCCTCCCTCTGCGCAAGCATTGGGAGGTTTTTTTTTGGCAATACCGGCAACGTGTTATGATTTTCGGCTATTATTCAAGAGCAAAATCAATGAGTGACGTTTTACAGCAATTAGCCGAGGTTCTGGAACAACGGAAACTTCAATCCGCCGATCAATCTTATGTCGCCAGCTTGTATGCCAAAGGTCTGGATCATATACTGAAAAAAATCGGCGAGGAAGCAACGGAAACCGTGATTGCCGCCAAAGATGGCGACAAGAATAAAATTGTCTATGAAACCGCCGACCTATGGTTTCATTGCATGGTCATGCTGGCCAACCAGGGTTTAGGCCCAGAGGATGTTCTGGCAGAACTGCAACGCCGCTTCGGTTTATCCGGGCTACAGGAAAAAGCGCAGCGTAACTCATTATAATTTAATATTTGGAGTGAAACATGGGTTTTAGTATTCCGCATCTATTAGTCGTTCTGGCCATCGTCATTCTAGTGTTCGGCACCAAACGCCTAAAAAATATCGGCGCCGATCTTGGCGATGCCATCAAAGGTTTTCGTAGCGCCATCAAGGAAGGTGAAGACGGCAAAGTCAGCGCCAAAAATGAAGGTGAAGTGCTGGAAGGCGAAATCAGCCATAAAGAAAAAGACAAGGCCTGAGTCACTACATGTTTGAAGTAGGATTTTCTGAACTATTGATGGTGGGTTTGGTTGCCTTGCTGGTAATCGGCCCTGAAAAATTACCTAAAGCGGCACGTTTGGCCGGTTTTTGGCTGGGTAAAACCCGTAGCACCATTACAGCCATTCAGGATGAAATAAGACAAGAATTTCATGCCGAAGAAATGCGGCAACTTGCTCAGCAGCATCTTATCGCTGACGACTTGCAACAAGCCATCCAAGACGGTGAAGCGGCCATTCAGGACATTAACAACACCATCCAGGCATTGCCTGATGCAAAATCCGAGCATCCCGATGACAAATCTGCCTAATCCTGCGGCTGAACAAACTTTTTTCAGCCATTTGGTTGAGCTGCGCGACCGTTTGTTGCGTGTGGTGTTATGTGTATTAATTGTGTTTGTCGGCACTGCCAGTTATGCCAACGAAATCTACGCCTATCTTGCTGAGCCGTTGCTGGTACATATGCCCAAAAACAGCACGATGATAGCCATTGATGTCGCCTCGCCTTTTTTCACTCCTTTTAAGCTGGCTTTTGTGGTGGCGATTTTTATCGCGATCCCTTTTATCCTCTATCAGTTCTGGGGCTTTGTCGCCCCTGGCTTATACCGCCACGAAAAACTGATGGTTTTACCGCTATTATTAAGCAGCACCTTATTGTTTTATGCCGGGGCGGCATTCGCCTATTTTCTGGTATTTCCGCTGGTGTTCGGCTATTTAACGGCAGCAGCACCCGCTGGCGTAGCGGTCATGACCGATATTGCCACCTATCTTGATTTTGTGTTGGCTATGTTTTTCGCATTTGGTGTTTCTTTTGAGATACCTATTTTCACTATAGTCCTGGTTTGGGCCGGCATTGTTACCCCAGCCGAACTATCTGAAAAACGGCCTTATGTGATCGTTGGCGTGTTTGTTATTGCCATGTTTTTAACACCACCCGATGCCTTGTCGCAAACATTGTTGGCCGTACCGATGTGGATGTTGTTCGAGTCTGGATTGCTGTTTTCCCGGTTTTTTGTTGGCAAAACACTAAAGGCTGAAAATGACTAGCCTTGCCGAACGTTTTCAACTGGTTCGCTCGCAAATTCGTCATTCGGTCAGCATCGCCGGACGACCTCAAGGTTGCGTACAATTACTGGCAGTCAGCAAAACCAAGCCCCCTCGGGATATTAGTATGCTATATCGACTTGGACAACGTCATTTTGCCGAAAACTATTTACAAGAAGCACTGGATAAGCAGCAACAATTGGCCGGATTTAATATCAGCTGGCATTTTATTGGCCCTATTCAATCCAATAAAACCAAAGCAATCGCCACCCATTTTGCCTGGGTGCACAGCGTAGACCGATTAAAAATTGCCCAGCGTCTTAGCGAACAACGCCCGGCCTATTTACCACCGCTAAACATTTGCCTGCAAGTTAACATCAGTCAGGAGCCCAGTAAATCCGGTATTACCCTAGCTGAGCTGCCAGAACTGATTGAGACAGTTTCAAAGCTACCTTGCTTGCGTCTGCGCGGTGTCATGGCAATACCAGAACCGGCGAGCAATTATCATCAGCAACGCCAACCCTATCGGCAACTTTACCAAGCGGTGCAACAACTCAACAGACCAGATCTAGACACATATTCTTTTGGTATGAGCAGTGATTTGAAAGCAGCTATCATGGAGGGATCAACAATGGTTAGAGTCGGTACCGCACTGTTCGGCGAGCGTCATTAATTCCAAAGCATCTGCGCGCATCTTGCAGCAGTCATATAGCTATTACCAGCATTTTGATAGATAATAGCTAACATTTTTTGCACATTTCCGTTAATCACTAAAGCATGAAACACGAACTCGAACGCCTCTTGCAACTTGCTGTTCTAGCTATTAAAGAACAAGGCATTCTTGACAGCGCGCTGACTGCGCAAATCAGCCTGGAGCGTTCCCGCGACCCTCAACACGGCGATTTCGCCAGCAATATTGCAATGCTGCTGGGCAAAGCTGCCAAGCAAAATCCCAGACAATTGGCGGAAAAAATTATCGCCTCACTACCTGAATCGTCTTTGCTGACTAAAGTTGAGATTGCCGGCCCAGGCTTTATCAATTTTTTCATCAATCCAGACAGCCAATTTCAGGTTGTTAAGCAAATACACGATTTAGGATCAAAATTCGGCTTAAGTAACTTAGGCGCCGGTAAAAAAGTTCAGGTTGAATTCGTTTCCGCCAATCCAACTGGACCACTCCATGTCGGTCATGGTCGTGGCGCCGCCTATGGTTCGGCAGTTGCCGACCTATTGGAAGCCGTTGGTTTTCAGGTTGAGCGTGAGTATTACGTTAACGACGCCGGCCGGCAGATGGATATTTTAGCCACTAGCGTCTGGCTGCGTTATTTAGAAGCCTGCGGCGAAGTTTTTCCATTTCCCAGCAACGGTTACCGGGGCGAGTATGTTCGAGACATCGCCCGCCAACTGCATGATAGCGCGGGAACCAGCCTAAATAAAGGCAACATGCCCGACAGTTTGAACAATGTCATTGCTGGAATTATATGTGATATTCATCCGGATGAAGGTCAAGACGGTGGCGACAAAGAAAAACATATTGATTCAGTCATTCAGCGAACTAAAGAACTGCTGGGTAACGACGATTATCAAATAGTGTTTCAACTCGCGCTGGATGACATTCTCGCCGACATCAAAGACGATCTGGAAGAATTCGGCGTCTGCTATCAGCAGTGGTTTTCCGAGCGGCAGTTGATGAATGACGGCTCGGTTCAACAGGCGTTAGATCGGTTGCAAACTGCCGGTTATCTGTATGAAAAAGAAGGTGCCATTTGGTTTGCCTCCAGTCGATTAGGCGATGAAAAAGACCGAGTAGTGGTTCGGGATAACGGTCAAACTACCTATTTTGCTTCAGATATTGCCTATCATATGAACAAACTGGATCGTGGCTACGACCAGATCATCAATATCTGGGGTGCAGACCATCACGGCTACATTCCAAGAGTCAAAGCGGCCATACAGGCGCTGGGCGCTGATGACAATAAACTGAAAGTCTTACTGGTGCAATTCGCCGTGCTATACCGTGGCGAGGAAAAGGTGCAAATGTCCACCCGTTCCGGTGAGTTCGTCACGCTGAGACAATTACGTAACGAAGTAGGCAAAGATCCCTGCCGATTTTTCTATGTGATGCGTAAATCCGAACAACATATGGATTTTGATTTAAAACTGGCAACCTCCAAAAGCAATGAAAATCCGGTTTACTATGTGCAATACGCTTATGCCCGGATTTGCAGCGTCCTTAGGCAGGTAGATGCAACACACACTTCCATCCATTTCACCCCGGAAATGGAGATCCTCCAATTGTTGCGGGAAGAGCAAGAATCAGCCTTGCTCACCACTCTGGCGAAATATCCAGAAATACTGGAGAAAGCCGCTACTTACTACGAGCCGCATCAATTGATTCACTATCTGCGCGAGCTGGCTAATCAGTTTCACAGCTATTATAACGCTCACCAGTTTTTGATAAAGGATAATCCAACCCTCAGCAATGCCAGACTACAACTCATTTCTGCAATTAAGCAGGTGTTAAGCAATGGCTTGACGCTGTTAAAAATCAACACGCCTGAATCAATGTAATGGCAAAAGACTACAAATATCGAGCGCAGCGCAGCAGCTATGCCAATAGCCATAGTCGCAGAGACGCTAAAAAACCAGCAAAGATGTTTTGGCGCTGGCTGTTAGTGATTGCGCTCCTTATCGCTTTTGTAGTGTTTCTCAATATGATCCGTAATATCGGATCAGCACTATTAGCCAGCAAACCCGACGCAACCAAACAACAGATTGAAACCAAACAACAGCCACTGAAAGAAATAACCAAACTGGAAATACCCGCAAAACCTCAAGCAACTCCCGAACCCGAAAAAAAAGCAGAACCGCAACCAACAGAACCGGAAGAACCACGCTACGATTTTTATACCATTTTGCCTCAAGCTGAAACAGTGGTGCCGGATTATGAAATCAAAACCCGTGTTCGCGAGGAATTAGTCGGCAAAACAAAAGCCGTTAAATACAATATGCAGGCCGGTTCATTCCGTGACACATCCGAAGCAGAACATCAAAAGGCCAAACTAGCCTTACTGGGTATTCAAGCACGGATTGAAAAAGCCAAAGTGGGCGAGGCAATCTGGTACCGGATTAAAATCGGCCCTTACGATAATCCATCTAGCGTTTCGACTATCAAGGAATTACTGCAAAAAAACGGTTTTGCTGTCATTATCACCGAGAGTACTGCACAATAAAGCGGACACTCAACCTTGGTAAATTTCCAACCGAAACGAGGCGAATGGCAAAAAAATTCAATCCAATTGCTGTTCCCATTGTAAAATTCAAGCTAATCTAAATTATTGTGGAATTGAGTATGCAAGCAACCATAAAATGGGTAGACGGCAGAATGTTTCTAGGGGAGTCCGGTAGCGGTCACGCGGTGATTATGGACGGCCCACCTGATCATGGCGGCCGCAACATCGGTGTACGTCCTATGGAAATGATACTGCTAGGTCTTGGCGGCTGCTCTTCTTTTGATGTAATCGACATTCTTGAAAAAGGTCATCATGCAGTACTGGACTGTACAACTGAGCTTAGCGCCGAGAGAGTCAATGCTATTCCCAGCGTTTTCAGTAAAATCCATCTGCATTTTAAAATAACCGGTAAAAACTTATCTGCCGCCGCTGTTGAACGCGCAGTTAAGCTGTCCGCCGAAAAATATTGCTCCGCCTCTATCATGCTTGGTAAGGCGGGTGTCGAAATAAGTCACGATTTTGAAGTTATAGAGGCTTAAGTCAAGTGAGTAAATTACAACTACATGGGTTTAATAACCTTACAAAATCCCTAAGCTTTAATATCTACGACGTGTGCTATGCGCCCAAAGAGCAGGAAAAAGCTTATATCGAGTATATTGACGAAGCTTATAACGCTAAGCGGTTAACCCAAATTCTAAAAGATGTCGCTAATATCATTGGCGCTCAGATTTTAAATATCGCCCATCAGGATTACGACCCACAGGGAGCCAGCGTTACCATGTTAATCTCGGAAGGCGCAGTCATACCCGCGGGCATGAATTCTGAGTCTCCAGGGCCATTACCGGACACTATTCTGGCGCATTTGGATAAAAGTCATATCACCGTGCATACCTATCCGGAAAGCCATCCTGACACCGATATTTGTACCTTTCGGGCTGACATTGATGTCTCAACCTGCGGACAGATTTCGCCGTTAAAAGCGTTAAATTACCTAATCCACAGTTTCGAGTCCGATATTGTTATTATGGACTACCGAGTTCGCGGCTTTACCCGCGACGTTTCCGGCCAAAAAATTTATATTGATCACAAGATCAATTCTATTCAGAACTACATTGCCGAAAGCACCAAAGAGCTATATCAGATGATAGACGTCAACGTCTATCAGGAAAATATTTTCCACACCAAAATGCGCTTGAAAGAAACCGAACTGGAAAATTACCTATTCGAAAAGGAAAGTAATTTTAGCGAGGATGAAAAGGAAGAAATTCAGGCACAATTGCATGAAGAAATGGCTGAAATATTTTACGGCAGAAATTTTTCCTAATCATTCACCCTGCTTCACCTGTTGCGCATTTGCCTCAGTATCCATTTTTGCCGTTTGTATAGATACTCGCTAGGCTGACCAACTTTTAACAATAGCGGATTCGGTAGTGTAGCGGCCAATAAAGCCGCTTGCTCTGCGCTTAACTGTTTGGCGGGAATCCCAAAATAATGGCGGCTAGCGGCTTCAATTCCGTAAAGATGGTCGCCAAATTGGGCGATATTCAGATACACTTCCAAAATTCTCGATTTATTCCAAAGCGTTTCCAGTAAGACCGTAATGCCCATTTCCAGGCACTTGCGTACCACACTTCTGGATGGACTCAAAAATAAATTCTTCGCCGTCTGTTGGCTAATAGTGCTTGCTCCGCGTAATTTCCCTCCAGCCAAATAGTGCTTAAAAACGCTGGTAATTGCTGCCACATCAAAACCATTATGTTCATAAAACAACTGATCCTCTGAGGCAATTACCGCAGACAGTGCATATTTTGAAATATTTGTGCTATCAACCCAGTGCTGATTGATAGATCGATAACCTTGTCCGGCGATAAAATCCTCAACATGTTGACGCAGCATAAAAGCAGAAGTAGGCGCAGGTAAAAATCGTAAGACAAAAACTAACAGGCAGGTGCTCAACAGAGAAAACAGTACCCCATAGACCAGCAGATTTTTAATAGCTAGCCATACACTCATTAAATTTTTTGGCCTTACTTGCGTCGATTCATAACGCGCAGGATGATGGAAGTGATTCACACTAAAAACCTACACAGTAAAAGATAGGCAATTATCCTAGATAGCGATTGATCGCAATCAATAAAATCAGAAAACATCTTGACCTGTTATAACGGCGTAAAAGCCTAATTTAGGTGAAATGACCCAAAAATAAAATAAAAAACGCTAAAAACGTGTTAAATAACATAGTTTAATAAATTGCACTCGCCTCCATAGGCTTTAAGCACAGTGAAATAGCAGACTCTCAGACATGGCACGCCATTTGCTATATACTAAACAGGTATCAGGGATGTTAAGTTCTCTCCCCCGTGAACATGGAAAACTAGGATGCCAGGGAATATCTGGGTAAAAGTTAAGGAAAACACTTTTACCCAGACAAGGATGTTTGCCTACCAACTTCCATCACCAGTAATGATTAGCCTGCTAAAATTTAGACATCCATACAACTGACGGATAAATCACTAGCACCACAATCTAAAAATCATACCTACCATTATCATCTCCTGTATTACTTGTAATATTTTCCTGCAATTGCCTTGACTACACGCCTATTTTTAGACCTTAATAGCGGCTATTTCAATACGGAGAGGTTTATGTTTAAAAAGCAGATTATAGTTTTTATGGTAATGCTTGCTATGTTAACCGGCTGTAGCCGCTTTTTTTTTCGTCCTAACGAAACCAGTGACGGCAATTTAATTGAGCTTAGCTATACGGCCGTTGACCAGCTCCTGCTTCATTTACCGCAACCTTTACCAAGAGGCAGCGTAGTGGTGATTAACTCTTTGATCAATGTTAATGATCTTGGTCAAAGCCTGTCTTTTGGCCGGATCGTCTCCGAGCAAATCTCATCTGCCTTTCAACTTAATGGCTACAGAGTGATGGGTATGGAATTACCCACTGAAGTATTCGTAAAAAACGAAGCAGGTATCTTGCAACTCCCTGAAAAGACAAAAGAAGCATTAACTGCTATCGGCGCAACAGTTATCGTGATAGGCTCCTACGCACCCGGCCGAAACAATGTATACGTTTCTTTGCGAATGGTCGATTTCAGCAATCAAACAATTGTTTCATCGACCGACTATCAAGTGGCAATGGGGCCTGATGCTAAAGCACTGGTAATGCCGCCGCCTCAAGCACAATCTCAAAAATAATCCTAGAATCAGCAGTTGGATACGTTCCCGCACTTTGGATGATTCCATTCATACATCTTTTTCAGTGACGATAAGCCTTTACGATAACAGATAAGCGGTCAACTGCTGATTTAGGGTAATTGCTGCGCACTGATAAATGCGCAAAATTCAGCGTAGGGGGCAAAACTATACCCCCTCTACGCCGATCCTTGTCTTGCCTAAACACTACAAACAGGGCTTTCAATAAAACAACAAAAGACGCGCGCGCCTCTCCCGCGTTAAAATCTCCCTATCGCGGTCATTGGTCGCAGTCACTATAGTCAGTCTTTTACCTTACATGCTCAATTTCAAAAATATCGCCATTCGCCGCGGCAACCGCTTGTTGTTTAGCGAAGCCTCATTCACTATCCACAAAGGTCAAAAGATAGGTTTGACCGGTGCCAATGGCAGTGGTAAATCCAGCTTATTTGCCATGCTGCGCGGCGAATTGCACAGCGATGAAGGTGAGTTTTCCATGCCTCCGAATCTTGAGGTTGCCCATGTCGCCCAAGAAACCCCGGCGCTGGAATGTGCCGCAATTGATTATGTGTTGGATGGCGATCGCGAACTACGCACGCTACAACAACGCTTGCAGCACGCCGAACAGGCACACGATGGTTTACGGTTAGCCGAATTGCACGCGGCACTGGATCATATCGGCGGTTACACCGCCCAAGCCCGCGCCTCGCGCTTATTGAACGGCCTGGGTTTCAGCACTGCTCAAGAAAGCCATCCGGTCAATTCGTTTTCCGGCGGCTGGCGAATGCGTTTAAATCTTGCCCAAGCCTTGATGTGTCGATCCGATGTGTTATTGTTGGATGAACCGACCAATCATTTGGATTTGGATGCAGTCATCTGGTTACAAGACTGGCTATGCAAATATCCAGGCACTTTGCTGCTAATTTCTCATGATCGGGATTTTTTGGACGCCATTACCGACCATATCGTGCATATAGAACAAAACAAGGCGGAAATTTACACCGGCAATTATTCCGATTTTGAACGGATGCGCGCCGAAAAGCTCTCGCAACAACAAACGGCTTTTGAGAAACAACAACGGGAAATCGTCCATATCCAAAGCTTTATCAACCGATTTAAGGCACAGGCCACCAAGGCCAAACAAGCGCAAAGCCGGATAAAATCACTAGAGAGAATGGAAATCATCGCTCAAGCCCATGTTGATTCTCCGTTTGGCTTCAGTTTTCCGCCACCGCAAAAACTACCGAACCCACTCTTAAAAATTGAACACGCAGATATAGGTTACGGCGACAAAGTGGTGATAAAAAACGCCACACTATCCATCTCACCAGGCGACCGTATCGGCTTGCTGGGGCCAAATGGCGCCGGTAAATCCAGCCTGATCAAAGTACTGTCCGGCAAAATGCCTGCTTTGTGCGGCAAACTGCAAACGGCAGAAGCCCTGCACATCGGGTATTTTGCCCAACATCAGCTAGAGCAGTTACGCTTAGACGAAAGCCCGCTCCAGCATTTGCAAAATTTGGACAGGCAAGCCACTGAAAAAGACTTACGCAATTTTCTGGGCGGTTTCGATTTTCGCGGCGACAAAGTTAACGATCCGGTCGGGCCGTTTTCCGGCGGCGAAAAAGCCAGATTGGTTTTGGCACTGCTCGTCTATCAAAACCCCAATCTACTATTGCTTGACGAACCGACCAATCATCTGGATCTGGAAATGCGCCATGCCTTAAGTGTTGCCTTGCAGGATTATCAAGGCGCTATTGTTGTGGTCTCTCATGATAGGCATTTACTCCGTTCGGTAACCGACCAACTATTGTTGGTTGCCGATGGTAAAATCCAGGCTTTTGACGGCGATCTGGATGATTACCGCTTATGGCTTGCAGAACAAAAGAAAGGGGGTGAGGAACTTACGATAACGGACAATGCCAGTGCCGTATCCCGTAAGGATCAACGTAAACAAGAGGCAGATCGACGCAATCGGTTGAAACCTTATCTGGATGCTGTCAAAAAAGCAGAGGCAGCCGTTGAAAAATCTCACCTACAGCAACGGGAATTGGAAGAACAGCTAACGAACCCTGCAATTTATGCCGATGAATGCAAAACACAATTAAAACAATTGTTAAGCCGTAAAGTGCAAGTGGATGCCCAACTGGAACAGGCAGAAATTGCTTGGATGACAGCCGAAGAAAACTTGCAGCTAGCTGAGCAGACAACCGCATAACCGGTTAAATCGACAGCATGAAACGCTTCTACTGCCGCTGCGGCAATGAAATTTTTTTCGAAAACAATTACTGTAATGTTTGCTTTGGCGCCCTAGGTTTTATCTCTGAGCAACAAGCCATGGTTAAACTGGAAAAACACTCTGGGTACCGAAGCTGCCAACACCGTTCAGAGCTAAATTGCAATTGGCTAATCAGCAATGCTGATGCAAACCCACAATGCCGTGCCTGCCGATTAACACGCACCATTCCTAATCTGGCTGTTCACCACAATCTCCAACGTTGGGCCAAGCTGGAGGCGACCAAACGCCGTGCATTTTACATGCTGCTGCGCCTGCAATTACCGATTCCCGATAGACCCGCCGACGACCGGCAAGCGCTGTTGTTCGACTTTTTGGAAGACAAACGCAGTAACCGCCACAGCAAGATGGATATAGTTTATACCGGTCATGCCAATGGCGTCATTACACTCAATGCTGCAGAAGCCGACGACAGCTTTCGTAGCGCCGCCCAATTAAAACTTAAGGAAGCTTATCGCACTCTACTAGGTCATTTTCGACATGAATTGGGCCATTTCTACTGGATGCAGTTGGCTGCCGATGAAAAAGAACTTAACGCTTTTCGGCAACTGTTTGGTGATGAACGCTCGGATTATCAGGTAGCGTTAAAGTTTTTCTATCGCCACGGCGCTCGTAGCGATTGGCACAATCACTTTATTAGCGCTTATGCCAGCGCCCATCCGTTGGAAGATTGGGCAGAATGTTGGGCGCATTACTTCCATATCAGGGAAACGCTGGAAACCGCCGCTACCTTTGCACTGGTTAGTTTAGAACCAGTCAACGATTTTAGCGATTGTCTATCCACTTGGCGAGGATTTTCAGTCGTACTTAACGCACTTAACCGCAGCATGGGTATCAGCGACCCCTATCCATTTGTGATCAACGCCAGTGTTGAGAGAAAATTGCATTTTATTGATGCCTGGATTCGCCGGTTAACTCGACATACAGGCTACCAATAAGCCGCCACCAACCCAGAAAAAACCGCTAAGCCAAACCAGTTATTATTCAAAAACGCTTTAAAGCAATTTGGTTTGTGGAAATGATGAATCAAGCTTTGTTGATATATCGACAAAGCGGCGGCAACCAGCAATCCGACATAATATGGCCAAGCCAATTGTTGGATAAGCCCCACAGCTACCAGCAAACCTAAAATTATTAACTGCAAAGCGGCGGTAATTTCTCGAACGCGCTTACCAAATAATATTGCCGTAGATTTAACGCCGATTTTTAGATCGTCTTCAACATCAACCATGGCATACATCGTGTCATAAACCAACGCCCAGAGCAGCACGGCCAAATACAACAGCCAAGCTACCAGAGGAATGGTATCGGTTTGTGCCGCAAACGCCATCGGTACCGCAAAACCAAATGCCATTCCTAAATAGGCTTGCGGTAAATGGGTATAGCGTTTCATAAACGGGTAGCTAGCCGCCAAAAATGCAGCAACAAAAGAAAGGGCTATGGTATACCAATTCATTAGCAAGACCAATGCAAAAGCCGTTAGACTTAACACAGCAAACACCACCAGCGCCTCCTTGGGCTTCACCTTGCCTGCCGCTATAGGTCTGAGCCTAGTACGCTCCACATGCGGATCAAAATCTTTGTCGGCATAATCATTGATAACACAACCGGCAGCGCGCATCAGCACCACGCCCAAACAAAACACCGTCAATACCAACCTATCCGGGTGACCGTTACCGGCAAGCCATAACGCCCATAATGTCGGCCAAAGCAGAATTAATATGCCGATAGGCTTATCAAAACGCGCAAGTAGCCAGTATTGATACAATCGATCCATCAACATGCGCCCACCTTAGTTTTATCTTTAATAGTTTGAATAATCGAAGTGGTGGAATGGCCTTCAATAAAGGACAGAATTTTTACCTCTCCGCCATTGGCCAACACACTTTCGTGTCCGGCGATACTGGTAATGTCGGTGTAATCACCACCTTTCACCAAAATATCCGGCAGCAATTGATCAATGACATGCTGCGGGGTGTCATCTTCGAATGCAGCCACCCAATCAACACAATCTAACGCCGCCAGCATTTCCATGCGGTACGGCAAAGAATTTACCGGACGCTGCGGCCCTTTCAAACGTTGCACCGACGCATCACTATTGACCAAAACCACCAATCTATCACCCAAGGTTTTAGCTTGTTGCAAATAGCGAACGTGCCCAGGATGCAATATGTCGAAACAACCATTGGTGGCGACGATTTTCTCACCCGATTCACGTGCCGCCGTGCGCTCGACCAATAATTCCGCCAAGTTGCACACCCCTTTGTGATGGGCGCGTTGACCTCTCAGCGTATCTTGTAATTCTTCGGTGGTAACGCTGGCTGTACCAATTTTGCCCACCACAATACCCGCCCCAATATTGGCTAATTGCGTCGCTTCCGCCAAGGATTTTTTTGCTGCCAAACTGGCGGCCAACAGCGAAATTACCGTATCTCCGGCACCAGTCACATCAAAAACTTCACGAGCATGAGTCGGCAGATGTAAGGGCTCTTGATCCTTAGTTAATAAGGTCATGCCATGCTCACCGCGAGTCACCAGCAAAGCTTCCAACTCCAGTTCGGCAATCAGATTCCGACCACGCTCAACTATCTGCTGCTCATCGACACAATGACCAACCACTGTTTCAAACTCGTTGAGATTGGGGGTAATCAGAGTAGCTTGCCGATAGATGGAAAAATCACTACCTTTGGGATCAATCAACACCGGTTTGCGCAATTGCTTCGCTAACTGAATAAAGGGTTGAATTCGACTTAATGTGCCTTTTCCGTAATCTGACAGCACTACAACCTGGGATTGAATCAGCTCAGCATGATACAGATGCAACAACTGCTCGCTATCGACTTGGTGAAAACCATCTTCAAAATCCAATCGTATCAGTTGTTGATGGCGACTCAGCACCCGCAATTTGGTAATAGTCGGATAATTAACTACGGGTTGAAACAAACACAAAACACCGGCGACTTCCAGTAAAGTCTGCAGATCAACCGCAGCCTGGTCCTGTCCAGTAAAACCCAGCAACGACACTTTTGCGCCAAGCGAGGCGATATTCAACGCTACATTTCCCGCCCCGCCGGCACGTAATTCGTCATCTTTCACATGAACGACGGGCACGGGTGCTTCCGGTGAAATACGCGAGGTAGATCCATGCCAATAACGATCCAGCATCAGATCACCGATCACTAGTACACGAGCTTGAGAATAATTGGGTAATTGCATAGCTTACACGCGGTTTATTAATGTTGAGATGGTATTATAACGACTTGTCGAGACAGTAATGAGAGTAAACCATGAGTGTAAGAATCTACCATAACCCACGTTGCAGTAAATCCCGCGATACCCTGAAACTGCTTGAGGCACAAGGCATACAGCCGGAAATTATTCTGTATCTGAAAAAACCGCCTACAGCAGCCGAATTGCAAGACATCTTACTTAAACTGGCCATTAAACCCCACGCACTGATCCGCACCAAAGAAACCGAATACATGGATAACGACCTGGATGACCCTTCTTTGAGCGATGCCGAGTTGATTGAGGCCATGGTTAGAATACCCAGATTGATCGAAAGACCCATTGTACTCGCCAACGGCAAAGCCGCCATAGGCAGACCGCCTGAAAACGTGTTGGAAATATTATAATGACTAAAATCCTGATTCTTTACTACAGCCGCAATGGCAGTACCGAAAAATTGGCGCAACAAATAGCCCGTGGCGTAGCATCGGTCAGTGGCGTAGAAGCCGTAGTGCGAACGGTGCCGGAAGTATCGACAGTCTGCGAAAAAGTGGCTGACAGCATTCCTACCGCCGGCGCACCTTACGCCGTTTTGCAAGATCTGGTAGACTGCGACGGCCTCGCGCTGGGCAGCCCCACCCACTTCGGCAATATGGCGGCAGCTTTAAAACATTTCATAGACAGCACTGGCTCCCTATGGTTTTCCGGCGCATTATCCGGTAAACCGGCAGGCGTATTTACTTCAACAGGCAGTATGCACGGCGGCCAGGAAAGTACCTTGCTATCCATGATGCTACCGTTAATGCACCATGGCATGCTGTTGACCAGCCTACCCTGCAATGAAATAGCCTTGCGGGAAACATTGAGTGGCGGTACACCCTACGGGCCAAGTCATCGCTCGGCAATAGACAGCGAATTGACAGAGCATGAAAAGCGTTTATGCTGGGTATTGGGAGAAAGGTTGGCAAAAACGGCACAGGCTTTGCGAGGGCTTAGTCATTAGTGGCGGCTTTAGCTTGTACTAGCCAACGTTGCAGTGGATCTTGACGATAATACAAGCACAGCTGCTGATAGACATCAGGAAAATTTTTATCGAGCACAACGGGAGCACAGAAAAAATATTCGCTTAAAACGGCAAAACACTCGGCTGGATTGGTTGCCGCATAGGAATCAATCCAGCAAAAATAATCCGCACCGGCTTGCTGTAACTGCTGATAGGCTTGAGTAAATGCGGCTGTCCATGCAGCAACAGGCATGTTGGTATGCAAAGGCGGCATGCCATTGCTAACGCCGTTTAGCATATCCAACTTGTGGGCAATTTCATGAATCACGACATGATGGCCTTGCTCTCTATGTTGGGTATCCCTCGCGATATCGGCCCAGGATAAAATAACAGGCCCTCGTTGCCAAGCTTCACCAATTAATATTGATTCAGACTGATGAACAAAGCCGAATTCATCAGTTTCGTTATGCTTTGCATAAAATGCATCAGGGTAGATGACAACAGTACGCCAGTTGGAAAATAAGCACAGACCCAGAGAAAGAATGGGCAAACAGGCTAGCGCCGCCACCTTAACGCGCATAACATCAGTAACATTGATATTGATGCCGATTAAGTTTTTTTCATGTAAAAACAAAGTGCTTAATTCACGTAAATGCGCTTTTTCAACAGCACTCAGCCCTTGCAAAACCCGGATATCCTGAGTAGCTTCTAACCACAAATCATGAGGAACCGCATAGTGCTGCAGAATGTACCGCCGCTTTGTGCGCCTAAAAATATTCATGATTCCAGGTTCAACCTAAGGGCTGCTCTAAATTTGAGGTGCAGCAAGTCAGTTTAAAACGCACTTAATTTTGCAAAACAAAATGCACTACCACAATCACCGAATCGGCCTGATTGGTTGGGGTAAAACGCCAACGCCGCAAAGCTTTAGCAGCCGATTCGTCCAAAATTTTATGGCTACTGCTGCGGACTATTTCCACACCATCACTTACCCCCTTGGCGGAAACCTGTATCCGCACGACGGCAGTGCCTTGATAGCCTAAAAATATTGCCATATCCGGATATTCCGGGCTGGGATTATGCAAATCACTTTCTGGAAAATTATCTTTGGCGTTGGGTGACTTGGGATGGCTCTGCACAACTGATGAAGTAACGGTCTGACTTGTTCTCGACTCAGGCTGCATTTTAACAACCTTGGTTACTTGCTTGCTGGGCTGTGAGTCTATCATTTGTGCTAATGCTGCCAAATCTTGCGGCTTTTGTTTTTCAACCGTATTTTTTTTCGGCGTCTCTTTAGGTTTGGGATTTGGCTTTGGTTGCGGCATGACCGATGGGGCCGTTGGATTTACTTTAGCGGTAGGTTCTGAGAGCATAGAAACCTCCAGCTTGAAGGGCTGAGCATGTACAATGGCTTGTGTCTCAGTCGACGGCCGCCGCAACCAGATAAATCCTAAAACATGCAGCAACAACACCAATAACCCAAGAATAATCAGTATTCTATCTGGCCTTTCTTGTCGCAAATAGGAATTCGGCAAGCTATTTGTAATTTTTCCCACACCTATCATCCTAGAATCGGCAGAATTTAATCGGCAAGCATTTGGTACTCTTTCTCTACAACCCATTAGCCACAACGCGTTCCGCTGAAAAATATCTCCAATTAACAAGTCTTTCTGCGATTTCGGAGATATTTTTCTTGGAAATGGCTTAAACAGACGTATACCTATCCAAAAGACCAAGCGCCTCTGCTACCGGTTTGTAACGGATGCATCCCTGGTGAGTATTGAGTGCTTTGGCAAAACCTACGTCTTCCGAGAGCGCAGCTAGGCCCTTATCCGCCAATTTCAATAGATATGGTAGGGTCGCTTCGGTTAAAGCCAGCGTAGAAGTGCGCGGATAAGCACCCGGCATATTGCTGACACAATAATGGATAACACCGTGCTTTTGGTAAACTGGATTATCATGGGTCGTGGCGTGGGCCGTTTCAATACAACCACCTTGATCAATACTGACATCAACCAACACTGAGCCAGGCTGCATGGATTTAACCATTGCGTCCGTCACCAGATGCTCGGCGCGAGCGCCGTGTACCAATACAGCGCCAACCAACAAATCAGTATCCCGTAGTTGTTCAGCAATCACCTCAGGGGTCGAGACAACAAACTCAATCTCTTCTGAGATATTTAGGCGTAACCGTTCGCCATTCTCTGGAAATAATCCGACCACGGTAACATTAGCGCCCAATCCAATCGCTGTTCTAGCGGCATGGGAACCGACCATGCCATCACCGATAATCAATACTTTGCCATAGCGTTTGCCCAGCACCGAACCCAGCATGACTCCTTTACCGCCATTATGTGCGGCGAGATGATAACAACCCATCTGCACCGCCATATTGCCGGCCACCGCACTCATTGGTGCAAGTAACGGCAATCTACCATTGGCATCTTCCAGGGTTTCGTAGGCAACAGCGCTGGTTTTACCGACCAACAACGCTTCAGTCAACTCTCGTGCTACACCTGCCAAATGAAAGTAGGTAAAGACGATTTGTTGCTTCAGATAACGATATTCCGTTTCAACAGGTTCTTTAACCTTGACAACCAGTTCCTGATCCCAGGCTTCATCCGTGGATACAATCCGCGCCCCCGCCTGCCGATAAGCTTCATCGCTAAAACCCGAACCTAATCCAGCACCCTGTTCAACGAAAATCTGATGCTGCTTTGCGTTTAATGCCGCCACGCCAGCCGGGGTAATACCCACGCGGTTTTCTTTGGTTTTAATTTCTTTGATCAGTCCAATTTTCATCGCAGTAAGCTCCATATGACAGGTAAATTGATAGTATACATCACAGAAAAATCATGCAGGAATTATGCCGACTTTTCAAAACACCTGCATTGGTATTGCCGAAAAGAAAATCCTCTTTCTCAACGAAAAAGAGGACTAATCTACGCTCTGAAAATCCATTGTTCGGCGATTTAAATCACCTGTGAAGTAAACTCCCCCCTATCAGGTAATCAGCGACCAATAGAGTAGTACTGCAAACCGCTTTGTTTTACTTGCTCAGGTTCATACATATTCCGACCATCAAAAATTACTTTATCTTTTAATTGCTGACTCAATTGATCAAAGTCAGGACTGCGGAACTGCTTCCATTCAGTAACGATAACCAGCGCATCGGCGTCCTGCAAGGTATCGGGCTGTTTGTGACAATAAACCAAACCCGCCTTTTCGCCATAAATCCGAGTAACCTCGTGCATAGCTTCAGGGTCATATGCTTGAACAATCGCTCCGGCATCAATCAGCGCTTCTAAAACAACACGACTAGGCGCTTCTCGCATATCGTCAGTATTAGGTTTAAAGGCCAGCCCCCAAAGCGCAAACACCTTGCCTGTTAAATTGCCTTGGAAGTGAGCGTTAATTTTTTCAAATAAACGATGCTTTTGTCTATCATTGACATTTTCAACGGCGCTTAACAATTCCGCGTGATAATTATAATCGCGCGCCGTTCTCTCCAATGCTTTTACATCTTTAGGAAAACAGGAGCCACCGTAACCACAACCGGGATAAATAAAGCTATAGCCGATCCGGCTGTCGGAACCAATGCCATGACGAACATGCTCAATATCGGCACCCAAGCGTTCAGCCAAATTAGCTAATTCATTCATAAAGCTGATTTTGGTGGCAAGCATGGCATTAGCCGCATATTTGGTCAATTCTGCCGAACGGATATCCATATTAATAACACGTTCACGACTGCGATTGAATGGCGCATACAGCGCTTTTAACAACTCGGCGGTTCGAGGATTGTCGGTACCGATAATAATGCGATCCGGTTTCATAAAATCATCCAATGCCGAGCCCTCTTTTAAAAATTCAGGATTGGAAACCACATCAAATTCGATATGTTGCCCACGCAGCAACAACACATCGCTAACAACCTGCTTGACTTTATCTGCTGTACCAACCGGCACGGTGGATTTATCAACGATAATTTTATAATCGGTCATGTGCTCAGCAACACTTTTGGCAACGGCCAATACATATTTCAAATCGGCTGAGCCGTCTTCATCTGGCGGCGTTCCTACCGCAACAAATTGAAACAAACCATAATTGACAGCTTCTTTTACATCAGTCGTAAAGTGCAAACGTCCGGCGGCTTGGTTATCTTTCACCATTTCTTCCAAACCTGGTTCGTAAATGGGGATAATACCCTGCTTAAGTTGATCAATCTTATGTTGATCAACATCCATACACATCACCTGATTGCCAACTTCCGCTAAACAGGCACCGGTCACTAGGCCGACATAACCACTACCAAATATTGTAATTTTCATCCTTTCACCTTATTGTCAGTTATTGTTTTAATTTTAATCGATATAGCGCCGATATGTCTTCGCTACCGAATCCTAGTTCAATGAGTTTTGTATAATCGTCCAGCGTTTTGTCGGTTAATGGACAAGCTATCGCTGTTTGTTGTGCCATTTTATGACAAATCAATAAATCCTTATGGTGAAGAGCAACTTTGAAACCAGGATTAAAAAGCCCTTGGATCATGGTTTTACCGCGATGCTGCAAAAACCAGTTGCCGGCAGCGCCACCACCAAGAATATCAATGACTTTTTCAAGCTCCAAGCCTTGCGCAACCGCAAAAGCCAGCGCTTCTGTCACAGCCTGATTGATGCCGGCTGTCATAATTTGATTAACCGCTTTACAGGCCTGCCCTTGTCCAGTTTCCCCCATATGTTCAATACGGGAGGTCATGGCCGCCAATACGGAACGAACACGCTCCAGTACCGCAGGCTCGCCCCCGACCATCATCATCAACGTGCCTTTATTGGCACCTTCCACACCGCCTGAAACAGGCGCATCCAGAAAATCAACCTGTTTTTCTCGCAACAGTGCCGCCGCCTGCTTTGCCGTGGCACTGCTTACCGTCGACATATCAACTACAACAGAACCCGGTTTACTGGATTGGGCAATTGCCGCCACCAAATCCAGCACATCCTGATCAGCCGAAACACATATCAGCACGACATCAACCTGTTCTGCCAGCGCCTGTGGTGTGTGGCAGATTTTTGCCTCAAATCCAGCTGTTTTTCCGGCAGTTCGATTATAAACAGCGGCAAGAAAGCCTTTTCTTGCCAAATTGCCGGCCATACCTTGCCCCATGGCGCCTAAGCCTACAAACCCTACTTTCATCTTGTCAATCATTAGCGTAACCCGGTAACCTTATTTTTCCAGATAAGTATAGGCATTTAATCCAGTCAGCAACTCATGCTGGATGGTTTGTTTCAGTTCGGTAGTTAATTCGCTGGAATCCAGTTTAGATTGGTAAGCAAGTATCAAGGCTTCGGTATCGATATGTACGTATTCCAAGAGCTCGCTGACATCTTCACCTTCCATAAAATCGCCGAATCGGTAACTTTCCCCGGATAATTCAATATTAATGGAGTGCGTATCGCCAAACAGGTTGTGCATGTCGCCCAAAATTTCCTGATAAGCGCCCAGCATAAAAAAGCCCAACAAATAAGGATGTTGCACATCAATTGCATGTAGCGCCAGCGTGTTGCTGATATTTTGCTGATCGACATATTGATCCAGTCGGCCATCAGAATCGCAAGTTAAATCTTGCAGCACCGCTCGCCGGGTCGGCTCCTGATCCAGTTTATGGATAGGCATAATAGGGAAAATCTGATCTATCCCCCAGACATCCGGCATGGATTGGAACAAGGAAAAATTACAAAACACCTTATCTGCCAATTTTTCTTCCAGCTCTTGCAAAATTTCCCGATGATGGTGATTATCGAGATTGAGTCTACACTGCACCAGGCGACATAGGCTGATATAGTATTGCTCAGCCTCCGCCAACTCAGTCAGCGATAAATCACCCTGAACAAATTGAGCCCGAGCTTCAGCCATGTCGAACTGTGCATTATGATAAGTCTCGGCAATATTTTCTGTTACCACCCGGCTTAAATCCAGATCACCACGCAAACTTTCCACTTCTGTAACATTGGTAATCAATACTGCATGATGAGCGGTAATCGCCCTACCGGATTCGGTAATAATATTAGGCGGCGGCAATTCATATTCACGGCTGATTTCAGCAAAACTGCGGACGATGTTTTCCGCATATTCCGTCAAGCTATAGTTGATTGAGCATTCCCGGCGCGAACCGCTGCCATCGTAATCAACGCCCAAACCACCACCGGCATCGACCGTCGTTATCGGCGCGCCAAGCCGACGTAGTTGCAGATAAAACTGACCGGCTTCTTTCAGGGCTAGCTTAATATCATGAATATTGGCAATCTGCGACCCCATATGAAAGTGCATCAATTGCAGGCTGTCCAGCATATCCACCTGTTTTAAGGAGTCAATCAACTGCAGTACTTCACTGGCGTGTAAACCAAATTTAGATTTTTCCCCGCCGCTGTTTTGCCATTTACCGGCACTGATGGTCGATAAGCGTACCCGCAAACCTATCAAGGGTTTAACTTGCAGCTTTGCGGCCTCTTCCAGGATCAGCTCCAGCTCCGAAGGCTTTTCAATCACGATAAAGACAGAAAGGCCCATCAATTGCCCCATCAGCGCCATACGGATATAAAACCTATCCTTATAACCGTTGCAGACTATGGTACCGCCGGACTTACTCAGGCCGAGTATCGCCAACAACTCCGGTTTACTACCCGCTTCCAAACCAATGCCATCAGCAGATACAATGCTTTCTACAACATTACCTTGCTGATTGACCTTAATCGGATAAACCGGCGTGTAGCTACCAATGTACTGATGACTGCGGCGAGCATCGTTAAATGCTTGCTGTAAACGCCGAATGCGATCACGCAATATATCGGTAAACCGAATCAGCACCGGAAAGTTCAAGCCTTTTTTTTGTAAGGCTAAAGCTATTTCAAATAAATCGATTTCAGTTTCGCATCCTAGTTCGGGTTTTACCGAAACATGCCCCTTTGTGTTGATCGAAAAATACCCATCGCCCCATTGCTGAATGGCGTAAAGTTGTTTGGCTTGATCAATAGACCATTGCTGTGTTTGCACACATGCTCCTGAATGATGTCATAAAGTAGCAGGAATTCTAAAGTATAATGGTTAAGCTTACATGACTTTTTAACAGGACAATATCATGCTCGACGATCAATGGTTTAGTGAAGCGGTCAATTCCGACGGTTCAGCTTTTTCTCTGAAAATCAAACGTAAACTCCATGAGGAACAATCGGCGTTTCAGTTTCTGGAAATCTACGAGACCGAGCATTTCGGTAATCTGATGGTAATTGACGGCTGCACCATGGTCTCTACTCGCGATAACTTTTTTTATCACGAAATGATGAGCCATCCGGTTTTATTTACCCATCCCAACCCTAAAAAGGTTTGGATTATTGGCGGCGGCGACTGCGGTACGCTGAAAGAAGTGCTGAAACATCCTGGTATTGAGCAGGCGGTGCAGATCGATATTGATGAGCGCGTCACGCGATTGGCAGAAATTTATTTTCCAGAGCTGTGCGAATCCAATAACGATCCACGCGCTGAGCTAAAGTTTATTGATGGCATCAAATGGGTAAAAGACGCCGCGCCCAACAGCGTGGACATCATCATCATTGACAGCACCGATCCGGTCGGGCCAGCTGAAGGCTTATTCTGCGCAGATTTTTATCGGGATTGTTTCAACTGCCTTACCGAAAACGGTATTGTGATTCAACAAAGCGAATCCGCCTTATTTCACATGAAAATTTTGGCTGAGATGCGTTTAGAAATGCAGGCAGCAGGTTTTCAACATCAACAAACCGTCTTCTTTCCACAATGCCTGTATCCATCCGGCTGGTGGAGCGCCACCTTGGCAAGCAAAGCCGAATTGTCCGGCTTTAGAGAACAAGATGCAGCCAACAAAAGCTTTGAGACCGTGTATTACAATAGCGATATACACAAAGCTAGCTTGGCAAAGCCAGAGTTCTTTAAGAAAGTTTTTGGTTAAGTGCTCTCAAGAATAAGGCGGCTATTTTAACAAGCAGCAGGCCGATATCTGGCCTGGCAAAATACAATCAGCAATCCAAGGTTTAAAAGCGCATATCCACTCGCGCTCCTTGGAGCCCGAGCAATCACGATCAATGCCCTCTCGTTCAACACTATAATTCCCGCTAACAAGGGAAGTGCCGATAAAAATGCGCCTAACACCACCCTGCCAAACAAACAACTACCACGAAGCGCATATTGCCCTTTTACTGAACAGCTACCAACATTTGCTAAAACAACCTCTGCTGGAAACATCTACCGGCCTATCCATGGGTCAACAGGTTTTCGAAGCCGACTTTGCCTTACTCTCGCACAACACCGATGATGATCCGCTATTCAATTACAGCAATAACACCGCACTGAAATTGTTTGGATTTTCCTGGGATGAATTTATCGGGATGCCTTCGAGATTATCAGCCGAGCCGATCAATCGCCACGAGCGGGAACGCTTGTTGGCGCAAGTGACCGTGAATGGTTATATTGACAACTATTCCGGGCTTCGAATTGCCAAAACTGGTCAGCGCTTTTTGATTCAACGGGCAATAGTGTGGAATATTTATGATAAACAACAGCATTATTATGGACAAGCGGCTTGGTTTAAGGATTGGTGTTTGCTGGATTCACAGGTTAGCTGATGTGTGGCTAAGAGAAGAACTCAGCCAAACAACTTTAGGATACCTTTTATTATAAAAAGCTAATATTGCGATTATTGTACGGCTTATTTTCGTTGTAGCAACTATTTCGACTATAATCCCGCTAAAATAAACAGCTTTTTGCCTGCCCGATTAAATTAAGACCTTAATTATGAATTTCGCTTTGCCCATCTTAACTGTAAATAGACTCATCGCAATAGACTGATTCGTATTTCAACTTACTTGTTTTCCAAAATTACCGATCAACTAATATGCTTATTTTAACTCAACTATTTTTTCTACGCGGAGTCTGATTGATGGATATCGAACTAATTGTTAAAGCCTTGATTTTAGGAATTGTAGAAGGTTTAACTGAATTTTTGCCGGTATCCAGTACCGGGCATTTAATTTTAGCAGGCGATTTGCTTAGCTTTAACGATGATAAAGCCAAGCTGTTTACCATTGTGATTCAGGTGGGGGCGATTCTGGCAATTTGCTGGGAGTACCGGATAAAAATTGGCTCGGTGTTATCGGGCTTGCGTCATGAGCGACAGGCGCAGAAATTTGTCTTGAACCTAGCCATTGCGTTTTTACCTTTAGCAGTGCTAGGCCTGATATTTGGCAAACATATCAAAGCCGTATTGTTTAAACCGCTACCGGTTGCTTTGGCTTTTATCGTAGGGGCTCTGGTGATTATCTGGGCAGAGAAGCGTGAACATAAGATTCGGGTGCATGAGGTCGATGACTTAACACCATTGGATGCCTTAAAGCTGGGAATTGCCCAGGCGTTTGCATTAATTCCAGGCACATCCCGTTCCGGCGCAACGATTATCGGCGGCTTGCTGTTCGGTTTATCCCGTAAAGCGGCTACCGAGTTTTCCTTCTTTTTAGCGATTCCCACGCTGATTATTGCCAGCGCCTACGATCTGTATAAACATCGCGACTTGCTGAATATAGCCGATGACAGTCTGATTTTTGCGGTTGGCCTGACGGCAGCGTTTCTCAGTGCCTTATTGGCCGTTAAAGGTTTATTACGTTATATCAGCCATCATAATTTCATTATTTTTGCTTGGTACCGAATTATTTTCGGTCTGGTGGTAATAGCCACAGCTTACAGCGGGCTGGTACATTGGACAGTGGATTAAAGATTTGTATTTATTGCTCGACGGCAGCATTTTTCATTTTTATCTCTATTTTAGGGTACATAGACCTGGAACTCTGCCAGGATGCAAGGTTTGGTTTTTGATTTAGATTTTTGTCAGTAAAGGGTAGTGTATGGCTTTGGCGCTGTTGATGATAGTGTTTGGTTCGATCGTACGGGATTATCGCCCGACAGGCGACGGTTTATTTGCGTTGTATATTGCATACCCGCATTACCTTATCAATACTATAGTGAGCGCTTAAGATGTCACTGGAAAATCGTATAAGCAACCTTGCCTTTCGGTGGGGCAACTGGCTGCTGTACTCACCGGTTTTAGTGTTGTTAACGGTAATAGGATTAGCTTTTTTTGCTGTTCAATATACCAGTAGTCATCTCAGCGTCAACACCGATACCGCCGAATTGATTGCACCTGATGCACCTTTTCAGAAAAACCGACGAAATTATGAAAAAGCCTTTAATCAGGAAATGCATACTCTATTGCTGGTGGTTGAATCGTCCAGCCCGGAATTAACCAAAGCGGCTGCACAACGTTTAAGCCGAGAGCTGCGCGCAGACACCCAGCATTTCAGTCAAATTTACCGCGCCGATGAAAATCCTTTTTTTCATCGCAACGGCTTGTTGTATCTGGATACCGATAAATTACAGGATTTTTCTGTTACTTTAGCGCAAGCCCAACCCTTTATCGGTCGAATTTCTCAAGATCCTAGTCTTAACGGTTTTTTCTCGATTTTTGAAGATGCTCTGAATACAGAAAGCAAAACAGAAGAAGCCCCTATAGACCTAATATCTTTAATTGATAAGGTAACAGCCTCTCTGCACAAAACCCTGAACGGCGAATCGGATTTACTTTCCTGGCAGAACTTAATTGCCGGAAACAAAATTAATCAGGAACAATCGGATAAAGCCTTTATTCTGGTTAGCCCAAAGTTTGATTATAGCCAAATTTTACCGGTGGAACCTGCGATGAACGCTGTTCATCGGGCAATTGCCAATGTTCAAGATCCTAATCTACCCGCAGTTAAAGTATGGATAACCGGCGAAGTGGGTCTGGAACACGATGAAATGGCGGGAATGAGTCAGGGTACTTTTACCGCCAGCGTGTTTTCCATTGTGTTGGTTTTGGTGATTTTGCTGGTTGCCTATCGGTCGTGGATGTTGATGTTTGCCACCTTGGTGACATTGGGAATAGGCATGGTGTTTTGCGGCTTGTTCGCCTCAATAGCGGTAAAACAACTTAATCTGATTTCAGTGGCTTTTGCGGTATCGAACATCGGTTTGGGTGTTGAATATGCAATCCACTTTTGTTTGCGTTACCGCGACGACCTGGATTTACATGACAGCGATAAAAGCAAAGCGATACGCTCGGCATTGTTTACCACCAGTCCATCGTTAATGCTATGCGCACTGACTACCTCCATTGGATTGTATGCCTTTATTCCTACCGAATATCAGGGTATATCAGAGCTTGGCTTACTGGCTGGTTCCAGCCTATTTATCTGTTTGTTTGTGACGCTGACTGTGCTGCCTGTGCTGTTAAAAATTTTACCGACACCTACGCTACAGCAACTTAATGGTCAGCAACCGGGCGCCTCGAAATTTTCTTTAATTTTGGCGTCATTCACCCTGCACTATGCCAAATCGATTGCTTTTGTCACCGCCGCCGCCGCTATAGCAGCTATTTATTTTGTGTTTCAGGTACAAACCGATTTCAACCCTATAAATCTGCGCGATCCCAATACCGAGTCGGTGATTGCTTTTAAGGAATTACTGAAAACCAAAGAAACCTCACCGATGACATTAACGGTATTGGCTAAAAATGAAGCCGATGCCCGCCAACTGCAGAAAAAACTTTCTGCGTTAAAAACTGTCGATAAAACTGTTAGCCTGTTTGATTTTGTGCCTGAACAACAGCCTGAAAAGCTTGAGATTATTGATGAAATGGCCGTGACGCTGGGATCAAAAACGCAAGCGTTTCCGCAATTAAAGGTCGGAGTAGACCCGCAACCAGCTATCAAGCGGATGATTGCCGCAATAGACGCCAATTTGCCGAAAAAAACCAAACCAGCCGAAATTCAATCGTTATTGGCTTTCAAGCAGGAATTACAGGATGTACTGATTGAACTGGATGCCCGTTTACCACCTGATCGCGGCATATTTGTAGAAAAAATCCAGACTTCTCTGCTGGGAACTTTGCCGGCGGTGATGAATGAATTACTGAATAATTTTAATGCAGAAGAAATTAACACAGACAACATCCCCAATGATATTAAGGATCGTTGGTTAAGTAAGGATGGCTTATACCGTATCCAGATATTTTCTAAACAGGATTTAAACGATTTAAATAATTTACAAGCATTTATTGTTGATGTGCAGGCGATTGCGCCGGATGCGACTGATTTACCAGTGATGTATTGGGAATCGATGAAAGCAGTAATTGATTCATTTCAAGAAGCGATTGTAATTGCTCTGGCGGCAATCGCTATATTGCTGCTGTTTATTAGACGCAGTATTATCGATACCTTGCTGGTGATGACGCCACTGGTGTTGGCTGGTCTGTTTACGATGGCAACTACAGTATTTACCGGCACTCCCATTAACTTTGCCAATATCATCGCCTTGCCTTTGCTAATGGGTTTAGGGGTAGATAATGGCATTCATATGGTTGAAAAATTGCACCATTCACTGTCTGAAGAGCAAAATATCTATCAATCCAGCACAGCCAGAGGGATGTTTTATGGCGCGTTAACCACTATTTCCAGCTTTGTCGGCTTGGCGTTTTCACCGCATCAAGGTATTTCCAGCATGGGATTGGTGATCACCATCGGCATTTTTTGGATTATGGCATGTACCTTTGTGGTATTACCGGCCTTCAGCAAATTGGTGTTAAAAAATGTTCAACATCAACCAACACCGGTACATTGAGAATGTTTATCAGCAAGATGGTTTCATTACCATCGACGCTGTGATTAAATAGAACCTGTTTTAGGCTATTTCCAATAGAAAGTTACCAACGACAGCTCTTGCTAAAGGAATAAGCAGCAGTGTTATAGGATGTGCTGAGCAGCATGAACCGCATCTTTCGCTTGATGCACCGCCCGCTGGCTGGCGCATCACATCCTACACAGTCGATTTATCAACGGAGAATAGTTACATTTATTCAAAACAATAAAAATAAAAACGGGGGTTTATATGAAAAAAATGCTTAACTACACACTGATAGGTATTCTGGCATTTATCCCAATTATGGTGATAGTGCAGATCGTGCTGTTTGTAAAAGATAGGCTTTCAGATCTGTTCCAGTTCGTTTACGGATATTCCGATAATTATCTGGTGACATTTTTGCTCTTTGCGGCCAGCTTTGCGGTCATTACCTATGTCGGTCATCGCGTTAGCTCCGGCCGTTTCTCCATTATTGCCGGCTTTGAAAATCTGATAGGCAGGATTCCACTACTCAGCACCATTTACCGTGTCACTAAAAAACTGGTGAACATGATAGCCGGACATCAGCTACACGAACCACGCGAAGTAGTGTATGTGGAATATCCAAAAGAAGGGATCTGGGTGCCTGCTTATGTCACCAATAAAACAGAAGATCGCTTTGTGCTGTTTGTACCCACATCACCCAACCCAACTTCCGGCTTTGCCATCATTGTGCATGAATCAAAAGTGATTAAATCAGCGATGTCTATTGAGCAGGTCACCAGTTTTATTATCAGCGTTGGCTCCGATTTTGAGCAAGTGGCTGAAATCAACAAACTACCCAAATAAAACGGCACCCATCTTTGGGTAGCATAAAGACTAAGACTGGTGGAAAAATCCAAAAGGACATGTTATTCATATCTTAGTCCTTTTGCTTTCTCAAATTAAAGTTTTTATTGCAGCACACTCATCGGCATTGAGCTTAAAGTCAAAAATAGCCAAATCGTCGCGCATGTGATTTTCCGAGCTAGTTCCCGTCAACGGAATGATGCCGATCTGGCTCAAATAGCGAAAAAATATTTGTGCGGCACTACGCTGATAGCGGTTTGCCGGATTTTGTATGGCAACATGACTCAAAATGACTGGATTGGCACTTAAAGTCCAAAAACTTTGATAAATGATCTGCTGTTGCCGGCAAAATTCGCGAATCTCTCGATCATATCCGCTATCAGCATAAAAACGGTTTTGCAGTATGGCCGGCTTAACTTCGGCTGATTTATGCAAAAATGCTAACTGCTGGATATCATAACAATTGCTGATGCCTAATTGTTTAACATCACCTTTATGAAAGAGTTGCTCCATCGCCCGCCAGACCTCAAGAAATTGTTTTGGATCAGGCAAAGGCGAATGTAATACCAAACAATCCAGATAACTGGTTTGCAGATTAAACAACGAACTTCGACAAGATTGAAATACCTGCTCACTAAGACTGGCTTTGGCATCATAAGGAATTTGCAGAGGATCTTGGCCATTTAAGGGAGTAAATTTGCTTTGCAGGTAAAATTCGCTACGGCTCAGGCCTCCATCAACACTAGCTGCTACAGCCTCCCCTACTCCTGCCTCATGATAATGTTTAGGTTGGCAGGCGGTATCAATACCGCGAAAACCCAGACGAATTGCCAGCATCGTCAACCCAGCGGTACGCTCTTTTTTCCAGGCCGTGCCATAAATAATTCGGGGAATCCGCACACCGTAGGCGGACGTCAAATATTGCTCTTGATTCATATGTATACCGAGTCTGCTTCTGTTTCGTTACCATACCGCCGGTTTTAATTCGGATGGGCATAAGCTATGTTGATTATGCAACGATAGCGATTTATTTGCCATTATCCGCTATAGTGCATCTCAGCTTAATAGATTGTTTCCAGCATAGGGTACTTAAAATTATGAACAGACTGTTGCTTTCAATATTGGCCATTTTTCTGATTATCGAGGAATGGATATGGGATTTTCTCTCAGCCTTTGGCCATTATTTGTTTAGCCTGTTAAAGCTGGAAAGTTTTGAACGCTGGTTAAGCCAAACTTCGCCAAACACCGCGTTATTGGCTTTTATGATTCCATTGCTGATTGTCACACCCATCAATCTGGCGGCAATTTGGCTATTGATAAATGGCTTGTTGCTGCAAGGTGTGCTACTGGAGGTGTTTGCAAAATTGCTGGGCACCTTGCTGGTGGCGCGAGTTTTTACTTTAACTAAAACCCAGTTACTGACATTTAAGGTAATTGCGATTATTTACACCACCATCAGCGGCTGGTTACGCTGGGCGCATCAAAAAATAATCGATACCGCCATTTACCGCTACTCTAAGCAGGTAAAAGCAGATGTCAAAGCTTGGGCAAATGCTTTTTTTAGATCATGAGTTAAGCATTCATCCTGTACATACCAATAATCTGCGTTAATTCAGCGAATCAGCTCACTACGCCGTTGTGCGGTGTTGCTGATAATGCGTTGCCGGGTTTGTTGGTCCGCTTGCGACCACTGACATATTTCGTCTAGCGTTCTAAAACAGCCCAAGCAAACATCAGCTTCGTTCAAACAACAGTTTCTGATGCAGGGTGAAGGCGTCTCTGATTCGGTATCGGTCATTTTTTGATGTTGCAGAGTTTAAATTATATTTAGGATAACATAACCCGATTACCCACATGCTTCAGAGGTCATCTTTCCGGCAGAATGCTGGAACCCATGGTTCAACGCCCAATCTCTGGCTATGGATACCCACTTCCAAACGGGTATGACAATTAAGCTAGATTATTAATCTGGAAAACATTAGTTTATTCCATGCCACCCGTTGCGCCAAAATCATCCATCCACACATGCGGCAAACCAAACTTTCGAATATCGCCACCCAAATTGACCATGCCATGTAGGATGCAGAAGGCAAAGCGAGTACACAGACCGGTCGACCCGGGATGGAGCAGTGGAAGATATTGGTTCTGGGTGTGCTGCGATTAGGCATGGTTAAATAACCCCTGTTTTTTATCTTAAAAGCTCAAACCCCAGCTTGCAGCCAGAGCGCCGGTCCTATCCAGCTGATAGCCATCGACATAGGTGTAAACCGGTTGCAACCATTCGAAGCTGACGGTGTTGCCGGCCAGTGTACCGTGCGGTACGGTCATCGTCAGACCGAAACCGACATCACCATAACCACCACCATAGTTGCTGGTACTCTGATCAGGCATGTAACCCCAGCTTAACGAACCAAGTGCCGCCAATGTTGTTTTGCCATTATTGTTATAGGAGCCGATAATTTTGTCCTGCTTGGTGTATTGCCCGCGTACCGTGGCGCTCCACCAATCGGTCAGCTGATAGCCCAGCCAGGCCGTAAATTGCATGTTGTCGCCCAGCGACCAGCCTAGGCCGTTGTTGGTGGTTAAGCGGTGTGTGCCGCTGACTTGAGTGCCCCAGAATGCATCCGAGTACATACCGGTATAGGTCAGGCTGGGCTTGTAATCCACAGTGCCGCTGCCATTCTGCATATCGTAGGGATAATAACCTGTAACGGTATATTCAAAATTGCTGCGGATGGTGCCAGTCGGAAAACTAAGACCCTGAGTCAAATGCAGATGCTGGCCGTAGCCATCCCAAAGCCGGAACATGGCGTAGCTGCCGGTGTCGCCGAAGCCGCCGTTATATTGCACGGGGCGCATGTCCATGCCGTGCATGTTGAAACCAGCACCCATATTGCTCATCGTCTGCATATACATGTCCATGCTCATGTCCATATAGGTCGGCATCAGCATCAACGTCAGCCAACTGGTGGGGGCGTACATCAAATCCAGCATATGCATGTCCATCTGCATATCGGTGTTGATCATAGTGCATCGTTTACCTTTACTTAACTGGGAACAACCTTGCGCCAAGACTTGATTTGAGGTAACCGGCTGGCTGCCGTTCAGATAACTGCTGCCCTGGGTGGAGCGCATGTAGCGGTAGCCAAACATGAACTGATCTTCCTGGTCCAGCATATGCGCCCACATCACACCGGCCGGAATATGGCTGTGCTGATGAGCACCGTGCTGCATGTGGGCATAATGGGTTTGTCCGCCCGCTTCACTATCGCTGAACAATCCGGCTAGGGTATTGGCCAGACCGCCGAACGGCATATCACCATCAAACAAACGCGCGCTGGACAACTGACCTAGATTGGCGCGTAAGCCGGCGCTGGCCACGTAATATTGAAAATCCATGAAGCTGCCTTCGCCGCCGCCACCTAACTTCAGACCACCGGCATGATCGTAATACTGGTAACCGAATTCCATGGTCAGCCCCTTTATGAAGCGCTTGGTCAGACTTAGCCCCCCGGAAAGGGCCCCGTAGGCCGATAGGCGCTGGTCGCTGGAGTAAAAGTTGGGTATGGAGGCCGGATTAAGGTTGTTGTAAGTGTCGCTACCATCGCAGATGGTACAGGTACCGGGCGCCTGCATGGTAAAGTAATCGGCAAAGAAAAATGCCTGAGATTGTGAGTAATAACGGGCGCTGGGGGTCAACATCCAACCGCCACCCAAATCCTGCCGCCATTCGGCGTCAAAGGTATGCGCGGTGATATTCCAGTCGTCATGAAAAAAACTGTAATTGATTTTCCAGGCGGCATCCCAGCCTTCCATATAATGCAGATAGCCGCTATTCAAGGTAAACTGGTTACGATGTCTTGGGCGGTTTTCCATATACCAGGGCACTCCTACGGGTATGGATATAGCCGTTCCCTTCATGCCGGGGCCAACGGTTATGCCTTGGCTGATTGCATAACCATCTGTGGTCCAATTGGGATCGACCGCACTGATTTCCACACCTTTATAGGGATTAGCCTGATAGCCGCTGGTATTGGTATAACTGAATCCGGCCGAAAATACGTCGTTTTTGTTGACCACCTGGCTTAGAGCTAATGATAGAGAGGTATCGGAGCGCCCACCGGTAATCGTGCCGGCGCCACTTTGCCAGCCGCCTTGCTGCAACGAATACCAAGCAGGAAGATAGCTTGGGTTATTATAAAATTCATACATTGGCGCTGGAGACATCAAAGTCATCGGATGCGCTTTGATGGCGCTGCCGGCATAACTAAATGCAAAATTGACTGAAGTGCGTTTCTGGTTAAAATCCAGGCGCAGGGCGGAATTGATAAACCGTGACAAATAATCATGCTCAACGGAAGTCCCCGCGCCTACATCCAAACTGGCATTATCCCAATCATAACCCAGCTTGGCATCCAGTTGGTCACGAACTTCCGGCGAGGCGAAACTGATGATCTGTTTGGAGCGCGGATCTGGAGCGGTAGCCAGCATTGCACCCGTAGCAGAGTTTGTCTTGATAACATCCACAACTTTTCCTTGGGGGTTATAAAGTGTGCCATAGTCTGTGTTAATAGCGAAAAAACTGGCGCTGCTCAGATTCGCGGTATCGTTTCCCCCCATATTGACTGGTTCACTAAGCAAAGGCGTCGCCCCGGACCAAACATCCTCTTCATGACCCACAAACAGTCGCCAGCGGTCATCCAGATGTATTTTGGCGAAAAATTGGTTGCCATCGACACTGAGCGGTTTTAAATTGTTTTTAATATGCGTTACCGGGCTGTAGACCACATTGCCGTTGGCGCTAGTGGTGCTGGTTATCGGTGCAGTAAAGCTGTACGGCGATTGTTCATAATGGCTAAACTGGGTGCCAATCTCATCCTCACTGTCGTCCGCCAGCACCGAATGCAGCATACCGGGCAATGCCAACGCCGATAGGCAAAAAGCCTGAAAGGTTGGGGAAGTAGCGGAAGGCCGCTGACGGCCAACCGGTTTAAGCGGCAAAAATTCTACTGTGTTATTTTCCGACTTGTTTCGACATGCTTGAGTTAAGCGCCTAATCGACATAGGCGGCCTTATATGCTGAAAATGATCAGTTACAACCATAGCCGTCACCCGGATGCGTCGGCGTGTGCGCTTAACTCCAGCTTCGCGCCTAGGCCGATAAAAAAAGCCGCTTTAACGGCTTTGTCAATAATAAAACTCATAACGATTCCGACAAAGTTTAAAGTCAGGCAGGGCTAACGAAGAGCGCTTGGCAGTTGCGCCAAACGCTCCTTCTCCCGTGCGTTATTTAACCGGCGAATGATGACTGCTTGCGGCGACTGAAGCCGAATCCGAACAGCGCACTGCCCATCAGCCATACCGCACCTGGCAACGGCACTGCCGAGGCGTTGGCGGTAAAATATGAAGGGAAAGCGCTCGCGACATTGCTGTTTAGCCGCCAGGACTGGGATACACCTAACAAAACACCGCTGTCATTGATTGACAATAATTGGGTACCGCCGGGTGCTAGATTCTGGTCGGCGAACAGATGTCCTTTACTCGTATAACCTTGCAGGTTATAAGCATCATAAAAGGTAGCATTAGGATCCTGGAAGTCCTTATTAGCCCAGGCAGAGCTAGAGTTTGCGCCGGTTGTTCCGGCTAACACGGCGGCAGCATTATAAATAAAACTGAGATTGTTGCCGACGTTGTCATTGTAATAGCCTACAACAGTACCGTTATTATTGACTCCGGTGACGTAATTGCTGGTAATGAATTCGGAGAGGTTGGTGGTGGTTGAGATAGTCTCGATGCCAGTTGTTAATACATTGATGCCGCTGGTGCCGGTACAATCAATACTACTGCCGGCAACGGTACATAAGGGTACCGCTGGCTCCGTGCTGGATATGTTAGGTAGCTCGATATATTGGCCGGTCTGGGTATTCAGCACAAAACCGTCGTTGATGGGTGCGCCTCCGTATTGTCCGGGCGTAACGGCACCGGTGTTGTAGGTGCCGACGATATATTCGCCGTTGGAGCTGATAGCATTGACTGACACGATGTTGGCAGGCTCGCCGCTGTTAGGCAACTGGCTGTACTGGTGGTTGCCGGTATTGTAGGTCCAAAACTCCGTGGCAGTTGTGGATTGATCTGTATTGGCGTAGGTGGTGGTGCCGATCACGATGCCGTTATTACTGATGCCGTCCGCCTGGTTGGCAATAACATTAGGTGTGCCGGTGGGAGCGGTCGGCCCGCTGAGCACGTCGGTCGGCGAAGTGCCGCCGTATGAGCTGGAATAGAAAGCGACTGGGCTATAGCTGCTCGGAACGCCATAAGTATTGCCGTTAATGCCTGAATTATCGTACCAGCCAGTGATTGCGCCGCTGGAATTGATGCCGGTCACATTAACGCCGGGTTGATAGGCGTTGGTAGAAATTTGCGAGGAATAATTGACCGCGCTGCTGCCAACAAAGCCTTGCTGGGTAGCTCCCGAGATCGAAGTAACGCCTGCCGCATTAAGCCAAGTGACATTGCCGGCAATCACGCCATTGCTGTTAATTTGACCTGCCGTCGAGCCGTTATATGCCTGGTAAAGACCCTGAAAATTGGGGTTGGTGGTGCCGTAAAGATTTAGGTGCGAAGCCGATGGGCTGTAAGTGCTGTTCGGATTGGTGTCCAACACATCGTAAGTATAGGTATAGCCGTTGGAAGTGACAATATTACTGGCAGCGTTGGCCGCCATGGAGGCCGTCAGCAACAAGCCGCCCCAAAGCAGTGGCCATGGCTTGGTTAAATTTAATTCTCGAATGTATAGCATATTAATTCCTAAATTTGAGTGGTTAAAATCTAACCATGTTCAGATTGAATGGCTACGCTTTTGAGACGGTGCAGATACAAATACGCACGGTTTCCATCTGGTTTAGGTTAAAAGTCTTAGTAAGAATGGCTAGCGACATGTTTTTTCAAAGCAATACCTCTTTGCTTATAGCAATTCACATGCCACAATAAAATATTTTTATATTTCATAGCGTTAAGAATATCTCGCCGTTTTTTTTATTAAACTATGTTATTTAACGTTTTTTTTAAAAAATTTTGTGTGATATCCCTTACGTCGTAAGTTAGGGGCTATCGTCTATGTTGGCATTACTCATTTTCGCCAAAGAGTGGCCCGCGTTTTTTGATGACCAACTCTCGACATCTGATGTGAAAAGCTATGACCACTTTACCCCCAATCCACCCTGCGGCAAGTTGTCACATTTTCAAATTTTTCCATTCAGGTTAATCTGTAGATGAATGCTTGTATGTGCAACATTCCTATCCTTCTCTCAATCCGGCTACGTAAAAGTGTGCCGGAGTTTTTTGCAATGGCTTGGCGTCTATTTAAGCTATGGATGGTAAGATGTATTTACGGTATATTTTGATAAAACTCAGATTAAAGTGTAGATAAAAGACATGATAGCCCCTAAAATTCAACAACCGTTTTGACCTCCATCGCTGTTCTTGTTTAAGTTAATTTTGGGGATACGCTTTATAGTTTAAGTCTTTTTTATCCATAGGGATTGCGGATGCATCAAATCTTTTCATTGGAATATTGTGCTTAGCTTTCCTCAATGGCACACTGCCTTTAATCAATCCAAATATTAGGTTTTGTAGGTAAACCTCATGCAAAATCTAATTAACTATACTAATGAGGTTAAACAATGAGAGGTAATTATGGATAAATTAACAGCACTTTCTTTAAGCATTGGAATTCTGTCAGGTATTGCAACTTTTTTTGCAATTGGGCCTGCCGCCGGCGTATTCTTTATCTGGGCCGCCACCATCGCCTGGGCGGCTTACTTTTTACTGGGCGCAAATCAAGAAGCTGTCATCAATACGATCATCAACGGGATTTTTGGTGTTTTTATGGCCTGGATAACCGCTTTAATATTATTAAAAATTGACCCAAATGCTACGCCAGGCTTTGAAGTATCTGCCGCTATCACCGTAGCAGTTGCAGTAGTGGTGTTATGTCTTGCCGCAAAACTTCCGCAATTTGCCGTTATTCCTGTTGGGGTTTTGGGTTATTCATCTACATTTGCTTATTTGTTGCAAACACCTGACAAATTAAGTCAAGAAGTGCTGTTAGGCGCTTCTTTGGGTAATCCTTTACTCGTTATTTCAATTTCGTTTATCTTGGGTTCAGTATTTGGTCAACTATCTAATCAGCTTGCCGGTAAGTTGGCTAAAAAATAAGCCGAATCGGCCTTATTACTTTGGCTTTTCGCTGGGTTAGCATAGCTACTAACCCAGCGATTATAAAAACAGATGTTTTTGCCGACCTCATTTTCACTCTCACCTTAAAGATTCAAGCGCGCAAAAATTCGTTTACTCATCAACACATCTTCTCTGATTTGAGTTTGCAAAGCAGAGAGAGATGCAAAGCGGATTTCGTCACGAATTTTCTCTTTAAAATGAACTTCAACATACCGGCCATAAATTTCGCCGCTAAAATTAAAAAGATGTGTTTCCAGCACCGGTTTATGATCACCATCTACGCTAGGGCGGGCACCGACATTGGCCACACCTTGATATTCCTTACCGTCTAGACCAGTCATGGTGACAGCAAAAACACCGGCGACCGGCGTATTTTTGCGGAACATCTGCACATTAGCGGTAGGGAAGCCTAATTCTCGTCCACGCTTATCGCCGTGCGCCACCCGCCCACAGATTGAATAATCCCGACCCAACATGTTGCGGGCTTCAGTAAGGCGACCATCTTGCAAAGCATCCCGTATCAAGGTGCTGCTGATGCGTTGTCCAGCCAATTCAAATGAGCTGGTGTTTTCAACCGCAAAGCCTAATTCTGCACCTCTACTTTGCAACAAGGCAAAATTACCGCGCCGGGATTTACCAAAGTGGAAATCATCACCTATCACCAAATGTTTAACATGCAAATGTTTGATCAGAATATCGGTGATGAACTGCTCTGCGTCATAATCGGCCAGGATATTGTTAAAAGGTAAAACTAATAAGGCATCAATCGGCAGTTTGGCAAATTGGATAGCTTTCTCGCGTAACCGCGTCAGTCGCGAAGGCGCATGATCACCGAGAAAAAACTCTAGGGGCTGCGGCTCAAACACCATCGCCACTGTTGGCAACTTTAAGCGTTTACCGTGTTCAGCCAATTTTTCAATGACCAACTGATGGCCGAGATGCAAGCCGTCGAAATTACCTATGGTCAGGATGCAACCGTCACGAAACGGTTCAAGATGATGAAGACCCCTGATTAAACGCATAATGCTTGGCAGTGACTAAAAAGAAACAGATTTTATCAGCAACCGCCAGCTTGACCTATCGTCAATTATAATGCTCTTCAACCCATTGCCCCAATTCATCAGCAACATGATAGACACGCTATATATAGAGACCGCCATTCAACACTATCCGCGAGTCGCAGCGATACGTCAGCGTTTTCCGCAAGCGCGGGTGGTAATGTGCGACCGTTATGGTGAGGTGTTCAACCCCAGAGCACAAAATTTTCGCCTGCAAAAACAACGGCCTGCATTGATTCTAGCTAAAAAGCATCAAAAACTGGTGCTTCCGGCACCATCCGGCTATGGCATTGGCCTTGAGCGTAACTACTATTTTTCACATATGCTGAATTGCCTATACGATTGCCGTTACTGTTTTTTACAGGGTATGTATCAGTCGGCAAATTATTTGCTATTTGTAAATTTTGAAGATTTTCAGCAACAAATCAGAACAATCTGTTTGGAAACCCCGGAGCAAGATATTTTTTTCTTTTCCGGTTATGACTGTGACAGTCTAGCTTTTGAGCCGATTACAGGTTTTGTTGAGCAATTTTTACCGGTTTTTGCCGAACTGCCGAATGCTTGGCTGGAACTGCGCACCAAAAGCACCCAGATTAGACGCTTATTAAATCGCCAAGTGGTACCGCATTGCGTGGTAGCCTTTAGTTTGTCTCCTGCGGCAATCGCTGCAAAAGTAGAAGCCAAAGCGCCTACTATCGACAAACGTATTGAAGCTGCCGCAAAATTGCAGCAACAAGGTTGGCCTATCGGTTTACGTTTTGACCCATTGATTTATCAGCACAATTATAAGCAACTTTATCAAGAGTTGTTTGAGCAAGTCTTTACGAAAATTGATGCCGATGCGATACACTCGGTAAGTATTGGTGGATTCAGGTTACCTGAACAATATTTCAAAAAAATTCACAAACTTTATCCCGATGAAAAACTATTTGCCGGCCCCATACACATTGCTGGCGGCATGGCGTCCTATCAAACCGAACTGGAGCAGGAGATGCTATCGACATGTACAGAGCGCCTACTGAAATTTATTCCGCCATCCCGGTTTTTTCCATGCAACGTATAAAATATGTCTAACCCTGCAAAACGCACAGTATTGGTTAGCGGAGCCAGTTCAGGAATCGGCAGAGCCATAGCAAAACAATTGCTGTCAGCCGGTCATCAGGTACTTGGTTTATCAAGAGATATTTCCCAATTTAGGCAAAGCCATCCAGGCTTTGTTGCTATCCAATTAGATCTGTCTAAACTAGCCGATATTCCACCGATGGCTAAACAATTACAAAACGACTTTCCGGCATTGGATGCGGTAATTTTTGCCGCAGGCTATGGACAATTTGGCGGTTTTGAGCAGTTTTCATATCCGCAGATTGAAAGATTGATGACGGTTAATTTCACCGCACCGGTGTTTTTAACTCGCGCCCTATTGCCGAAATTAAAACAAAAATCACACAGTAATCTGATATATATAGGCTCGGAAGCCGCCCTAAAAGGTAGCCGTAATGGCGCTATGTATTGCGCAAGCAAATTTGCATTACGCGGATTTACCCAAGCTTTACGTGAGGAATGTGGAAAAAGCAGTGTGCGAGTATCGTTGATTAATCCCGGTATGGTCGACACCGCCTTTTTTGATACCTTGTCCTTTTCACCCGGTAAACAACCCTGCCAAGCCTTAACAGCCAATGATGTAGCTGATGCGGTTAACTATGTCCTACAAGCAGATTCTCATTGCGTAATAGACGAAATTAACCTAAACCCATCCAATAAAGTTATCGAATTTAAGAAGTAAACGTCAATATGCTTTCCAAACTCATCGTTTATGCTGCTTATTATTTAAAGTCGTCGGTGACTTATAAAAAAAGCAAATTGTTTTTTTACAATCTACTTGAAAACCCGCGCAGCCAGATTAAGACATATTTTGATTTGCTGATGATAGGTTTGATCGTATTGAGTATATTTTTTCTACTCTATGATGTTGAACACGAAACTGGAGCTGTAGGCGGTTATTTGGAGCACACCGTTCTGGTTATCTTCGTTTGCGAGTATTTACTGCGAGCCTGGATATATTCTGATACACATCTCATCATTATTCAAGAACACGAAAGAGCCCAATATCTTAACATAAAATTTAGTATATTTAACGCACTTAGAAAATCAATATCTAAAAAAATAGAGTATATATTATCGCCATTTGCGATAATAGACTTGTTAGCAATCCTGCCCAGCTACCGTCCTTTACGCATCCTACGGATATTTCTTATTTTTAGGTTGTTCAAATTATTTAGATATTCTAATAGCGCCAAATTGTTTTCGGATATTTTATCCAGCAAACGTTTTGAGCTATTAACTTTACTGGTGTTTACCTGTCTTTTGGTGTTTATTGCCAGCGTATCCGTTTTTCTATTTGAGAATCCAGAGCCTAATACCAAAATTAAAAGCTTGTTCGATGCTTTTTATTGGGCTATTGTCACCATGGCTACCGTTGGTTATGGCGATATTGTACCTTATACAACCGGAGGGCGGTTAGTTGCCATTATGTTGATACTGACCAGTTTAGGGGTATTATCGTTTTTTACCTCAATTTTAATTGCAGCATTCAATGAAAAAATGCCGGAATTAAGAGAAAATCGTATTTATTCAGAACTGGAAAATTATAAAAGCTTTATCATCATTTGCGGCTATGGGCGAGTAGGCCAAGAAATCGCAAAAAGACTAAACAAAGATAAGCAAAAATTTATAGTGATCGATAAAAATGAGCAGCATATCGAACTGGCAAAAAAACATAATTTTCTGGCAATCCATAATGATGCCAGTAAAAATGATGTATTGATGAGCGCCGGTATTTGTCGCGGCGCGACAACGGTGCTATGTATTACCGGCGATGATGTCACCAATGTCTATGTTACTTTGACCAGTCGGCATTTGAATAAAAATATTCGCATTATTTCCAGGGCAAATTGCCATGAAAACTTTAATAAGCTCTATCAAGCCGGCGCAGACCATGTGATTAGGCCCTTTGAAATTGCCGGCATGTTGGCCGTAGAGTTTCTTGGGCAACCGGTTGCATTTGAGGCCATTTCCGGCATCTTACAAAACCAGACTGAAATTGTCATGGAAACGATTTTGGTTAGCGAAGGTGCCTCTTTAGAAAATCAGCAAGTTACTGATCTTGGTTTAGAACAGCATAAATTAACCTTGCTGGGCGTAATCAGTGCTAATCCGATACATTTGAAACATAAAAATAAATATCCTGTCAAACAGCAGCACTTTTATTTTAATCCAGAACCTGGGTTTATTTTGCGACACGAGGATATTCTAGTGGTTTTCGGCAGAAAATACAGCATTGATCACTTTCGAGATCAGGTTGAACAGCATAGACTTTTAAACAGGACAGACAAATGAAACAGGTCGCGGTATTTGGTTATAACCGTCTGTCATTAGAGGCTGTCAGCCGCTTGGATGCAGAAGTTTATAAAGTGATCATCATAGATGACAATCCAGAGCAAATTGCACAGGCGCGTAATATCGGTTTGGAGACCGTCAACATTGATTTTCGCAGCGATGAAGATTTGAAATCCATCGGTATTGGTACGCATATTGACACCTTGTTCTGTTTCTTCGAGCAAGATTCGGATAATGTTTTTCTGACGCTGTCGGCACGCGCCCTGGATAAGGAACTCAACATTATTGCTATTGTCGATAGCCCTGAATCAGCCGAAAAGCTGTTGGCGGCCGGCGCCAATAAAATTATCGATCCTTACGAAATTTGCGGACGCAAAATACACGATATATTAAATAGACCGGATATTACCGATATTTTTGATCATACTGTATTCGGCAGACACGATCTGCATTTAGCCGAAGTGGTTGTGCCGGAAAACAGCTATCTGCAAAACAGTTATGCCAGCCAACTGGCATTAAGTGCAAGGTACAACTTGATACTGATTGGTATTGTCAATAAACAAATCAGTGATGAGCTGCATTTTGTGGTTGAAGAATATGACCGCCGCTTAAGCATAGGCGATATACTGGTGATTTTAGGCCCCTCACGGGAAATTAGAGCATTCAAAAAAGACGTAGAAAATGAGTTTTGTAAAATTTAACCCCCGACTCTGTTTTTTCCTGGGTTTTGCCGCTTGCGCACTACTACTTTCAGTTGGCGCTTATCTGCAATTTGTCGAAGAACTGGAACCTTGTCCTTTGTGTATTTCCCAACGGCTGCTGATTTTGTTGACCGGCATCGTGTTTCTGATAGCCGCGATTCATAACCGGAATAAAAAAACTTATGCTATTTCAGCCGCCACCGCTGCTTTGGCAGGCGCAAGCGTCTCAACCCGTCATGTCTGGTTGCAGCATTTACCGCCGGATGAAGTGCCGGAATGTACCCCAGGAATTGAGTATGTATTTCAGCATTTTCCATTGACTGACACCCTAAAATTGATGCTGACAGGCACCGGAGAATGCGCCAAGATCGATTGGACATTGCTGGGACTAAGTATTCCGGCTTGGACCTTACTGGCTTTCTTGTCGTTGGCGGTTTTTTCGCTATGGCAAATAGTCAATACCGAAAAAACGTAATAAGTGCTTAGATGCAAGCATAACTATTCAGCGTGATTTTTTAGACTGAAAACCAATGTGTTATAGGAGATTGACAGCGTGGAGCACATCTGTTCGCGATTGATGCGCCTCCTGACGTCGGCACATCCTATCCAGTTTATCTATTTACGTTGAATAGTTACGGTCACACCAAGAATAAAACAAAGCCAAGGGATGGCTTGCCGCAAACGATACAGCTTGACAACAGATTATGCACAAAATTCAGCAATTGGCATGAACAGCAATAGAGGGATGCCAGCACGACTGATCAGGATGCCATCAAACACATAACCAATTGAAAATAATATATTATTTTTGATGACTCAAATCTGTGCAATTTAACAAATCCGTAACAAAAACCGGTACTAAGCAACGATACTCAAACGCTATCCACAAAGTTATCCACAGACTTTGTGGGTAACCTGGATTTCTCAAAGCCCTTAAACAACTTAGCACGTCTATATAAAAATTAAATCACTAACAATGGCTAACAATGAGAGATCAAGCACAACCATTTTTCAGGTAGCCATTGCTGTTCCGCTGGATAGACTATTCGACTATCTGCCGCCAGCCGATTGTCATCTAGAAAGTATCAAACCAGGGATTCGGGTTTTGGTACCGTTTGGCAAAGGCAGTAAAGTCGGCTTATTGTTTGCTGTTCGTGACTGTTCAACACTAGATCCTGCCCGCTTAAAGCAGGTTGAACAAGTTTTGGATGTGACGCCACTGCTGTCCAGCCAGGATATGGCCTTGCTGCAATGGGCTAGCCATTACTATCATCATCCTTTAGGAGAAGTATTGGCCAGCGCGTTTCCAGTTGCGCTTAGGCAAGGCAAACCCGCAGAGTTGCAGCAGGAACAAAAATTTACCCTCACCCCCCTGGGACGGGAAACCCTACCGGAACAACTAGTCCGGGCACCCAAGCAACAAGCACTGTTAAGCTTATTTCAGGCGCATGGCGGCGCGATCAGCGCTATTGAGCTTAAGCCCTATAAATCAGCACTGAAAATTCTGCTGGAAAAAGGCATCGTTATAGAGCAGCTATTTTCGCTGGCACCACAAAAAATGACTTTAGCGCCGCCATTGCCGGCTAATCCCGAACAGCAAGCCGCCATTGCCGCCATTATTGCTGGAATAGAAAGTTTTTCAGTCACCCTGTTAGAAGGCGTTACCGGTAGCGGCAAAACCGAGGTCTACATGCAGGCAATGACAGCGGTGCTGACAAAAGGCTTGCAAATTATGGTGCTATTGCCGGAAATTACCCTGACACCACAACTTGAGCAACGTTTTCGGCGACGCTTTGCCGTGCCTATCGTCACCTTTCATTCCAAATTAACGGATGCGCAACGACTTGATGCCTGGCTAAAAATGCAGCAAGGCAGTGCGTCTATCATGCTGGGTACGCGGTCAGCCTTGTTTACCCCATTGCAAAATCCGGGCTTGCTGATACTTGATGAGGAACATGACAGCTCTTTTAAACAACAGGAAGGCTTTCGATTTTCAGCTCGGGATGTAGCAATAGCACGAGCCAAGCGCTTAAATATTCCGGTGGTGTTGGGGTCGGCAACGCCTTCTTTGGAAACCTTGTTTAACGTAGAACGGCAACGATACCGCTTACTGCATTTATCAACTCGGGCTGGTGATGCAGTGGTGCCGATATTTCAATTATTGGACATCCGCAACAAAAAAATGCAAGCGGGATTATCAGAGCAATTGATAACCGCCATACAAACCACGCTGGCGCAAAAGCAACAAATTTTGCTGTTTTTGAATCGCCGTGGCTTTGCGCCGGTACAAATCTGCCACGGTTGCGGCTGGGTGGCACGTTGTTGGCGTTGTGATGCCAATCTGGTGATCCACGCCGCCGACGCGCTGTTGCGTTGTCATCATTGCGGCAACGAACAAACATTGCTCAAGCAATGTCCGGCCTGTAACGTTGGCGAACTGCAAGCCTTAGGCATGGGCACGGAGCGTATCGAGCAAACCTTAACAGCCTTGTTCCCGGATAAGGCAGTGGTACGGTTCGATAGAGACACCACGCAACGCAAAGGCACACTGGAAAATTATTTAGACCGCATCAATCGCGGTGAAGTCGATATTATTCTGGGCACGCAAATGCTGGCCAAAGGCCATCATTTCCCAAACGTAACGCTGGTAGCGATATTAGATATCGACAGCGGCTTATTTAGTATCGATTACCGGGCCGGTGAAAAACTGGCGCAAATGATTGTTCAAGTTGCCGGCAGAGCCGGCCGCGCCGACAAACCAGGCAGAGTCATACTACAAACCCGCCAGCCCCAGCACCCCTTGTTAGCCACTTTATTAAACAGCGGCTATCGCGCCTTTGCCCAAGCGGCCTTGCAAGAGCGCCGCCAGGCATTGTTGCCGCCCTATAGTCATCAGGCCTTGTTTCGGGCTCATGCCGCTGATGCTTTAGCGCCGCAACTGTTTTTACAGGCTTTGTGCAAATTGATTGCCGAAACTAATTCTGGAGAGACGCAAGTTTTTGGCCCGGTTACCGCGCCAATGGCTAGACGGGCCGGACAATTTCGTTTCCAATTACTACTGCAAAGCGCCAAACGACCTGCCCTGCACAATTTGTTAGATGCGGTTTTACCGGCAATAGCCAAACTCAAGGAAGCTAAACGGGTGCGTTGGTCGTTGGATATTGATCCGGTGGATTTGTATTAAGGAATTTGTATACATGTTGCAATTTTTTATTAAGTGTATAATTAAGCCGCTAACTATTCCTGATTGCCTATAAGCTCCAACCAAGGTAAAGGTAGGGGTGGGTCAGCCATTCAGATTTTGTTGCCGAAATTTCCGGTAAAGGACGCCGTGAATACGTCCGTGTAGGCTCTTGCATGGCATTCATGCCATGCAAGCCCCGTCAGCAAAATCCACATCAGTTGATTGAGCTGGCTTTAAGTGAATTCATTAAACATCATCAGCAAACAAAAAAACGAGATATTCGCGAATTGGTGGG
>Ga0316222_1000238_pt1 | contig 89776 bp, 74 predicted proteins | sample TBH18011metaG_FD_206008 | JGI IMG/M metagenome (GOLD analysis project Ga0316222, IMG submission 206008) | Freshwater microbial communities from Trout Bog Lake, Wisconsin, USA - TBH18011 | ecosystem: Environmental > Aquatic > Freshwater > Lake > Hypolimnion/Profundal zone | place: USA: Wisconsin...
CTTTTTCTCCCTGCCTAACTATTAGGCAGGGTAAGTAGAACACCTGGGTCAATTTTGAGTCGGCATAACTCCTGTTAGTGGGTCAATTTTCGGTCGGCGGCAACAGCACTGGCCAAAGGCGCCAGTGTGACGCCGTGTGGAACCGGGGATGGAGCCCGTATTGTCGCGCTGCAGGTCGTGACCAATGTAGTTGCCGACATGCGCATTATGCAGGAGGAACTGTTCAATCCGATTTTGCCCATTGTCACTTTCGATACAATGGAACAGGCCGTGCAACATGTCACTGCGCGTCCCCGCCCTCTGGCGCTGTATTACTATGGGCATGACCGCGAAGAGCTCAAGCGCTGGACCCGCGACGTGCACGCCGGCGGCATGACAGTCAACGACTGGGCCTGGCATGTCTTTCAATGTGATCTGCCGTTCGGCGGAATCGGCAACTCGGGTATGGGAAGTTGGCGCGGCACAGAAGGATTTCTTGCCTTATCTCATGGCAAGTCAGTGTTCACCGAGCATCGCTGGTTTCCTGTCAATTTTTTCCGACCGCCCTACACAAACCTGATACAGCGCATGTCGCTGAACCTATTTTTGGGTAGTCCAGATAATAAAAAAAATAATTAATGCGCAATGGGCGAAGCAGATCACTTGAAAATATGGCTTGACGACCCTGTTTGCAGGAGTACTAATCAGATTGTTCGCGAAGATAAGGTGGCATCGATGCCAGGCGATTCTATCCAGAGTGCTGCGTCATTTAAATCAGGTGCCAAACGCAATAAGGCTTCTTTACCCTGTTGCGCACGTTTGCGCCATCCGGGTCCACGCTCAACTGCGTCCTGCCAGGCAGTGTTAAATTCAGATGCCAGTCCCTGAGTCAAAAAATAGCTGACTAAACTGGCCGCCTGTAACAAATCCTTTTTCGATTTCGCGCGCTCTTTGATTGGACGCTCTCCGTACACGATGAGTTTGTGTATGGCAAATCGTTCTGGCGCAGGCAAATTAACTACGCATGCGCCCTGATTACTGAAGATGACACCTTGAGTCGTTTGTTCTAATGAAAATTCCATGAATTTGAGCGGCTCCAATGCAATGTTCAGATTTGGAATGGTCACCGACTTACCATCGCGCGTCATGCTGGTGACAAAATCAACCCGCAATTCCTGGTCTGCCGGATTTCGGTACTGCGCACCCGCCAGGCCATTAAATTGGGCAATCGGCAGCAATCCCATCTCCAATGACGTCAGCGCGCTGTGCACATCAATCTGTAAATTTGCTGGCAGTGCCACGGAAATGTTTGGTCCGGCATGTGCGAAATCCACGTCGAGAGTAGCCCGGCCTTCGTGCCACTTGACGCCCAGCATATTGCCAATCGCCAGAAAGGCATGGGTACCGATCAATATGCCACCAGCCCTGAAAAATCCATACTCTCCTAATCTTTTGATTATTTTAAAGTGCTTGGGGGCTACGGCAGTGCAGCCATATTCAATTGCCACACGCGCAGCCGACACCTGGGGACGGGCCTGCCGCACCAGCTTGTAACGTTCTATTAATTGTTGGGTGCGAGGATCATCTGGCCCGACGTAAACCATTTTTGACGATTGGTCGGCGTCACGATATCCAAAATACCAAAAGAATTTTCCTTTACGTTCCTGCCGATGGAAGCTGCCCTTCAGACCCGCCAGAGCATTATCCATTTCAAATCCTCGAGTCTGCTCGAACAGCTCCGCATACGCAGTTTGTCCAGAAAGGCTAAGCTCAGAAAACAGCATGATCGTCCCCTCTGATAAGTTTTTGGCACTTTGAATAAACGGTATATTACATTCTTCGCCGCCGTTGTTAAACATTTTTTTAAAATGTTTAACAACTCATTCAATGCCATAAAAACAAATACGCTGACCTGACTCATCTGATATGGGTAACATAATCGATGCCGAACAATCAATCAATTCGGTGAAAAATTTGAATCCGATTCCCGCATTTACAAGGTTTTTATTTAAAAATGATGGCTATTTTGTCGCAGCAATTGGCGCTGTCATTTTTTTGCGGCACTGATTTTACTTTTGGTACTGTACCCAACACCATGGTGTTCCATATAGTCACGCATCAATTGACGAATCACCTGTGAGGGAGTCAAGTCCTGCGCGGCGCACAGTTCTTCAAAGGCCTTTTTTTTCACCGGGTCTACCAACAGTGTCAGCCTGGCCGTCTTGTTTTCCATCATTACCTCCTGCTTTTCCATTCTCTGAAACAAGAACAGCCCCCCTGACCCTACAACCAGGTACGGTGTGTCAGAGCGATCATTTCATCGACCGCCAAAAAATAGTCCACTTTTGTCTCAACAGCTTCCTGAAAGAAGAAGTTCTTCAAACTGAACTGAACACAACTGGGTGCCAAAACCCAATCAAGGCCTTTTCTGGAAATGGTTCTGATCCGTCCAGCCAGATTTTCCAATCCCAACCAGTAGGCCTGATCCAGAATTTTCGCCTTGTCGACCAGATTATTTTTGAATACGTTGGCATTGGACTTCAGGGCGAATGTGATCAGGTTAAAACTGTCGCTGGAATGGCACCACCAGACCGGCTGGTTAAAGATATGGCTCATGCGACTGATTACGGTGATCAGGGTGATCGATTTTCCCCACATATTGGTGACCAGAATGCCGTTTGGCGCCAGTTTTTCCTGGCAGGAAAAAACGAAATTTTCAGAAAGCAGCGTGGCGACCAGTCCATCCGCATCAAAACCGTCCAGGAGTATCACATCATACTGGTGGGCGCTGTGCTCAATGAATTTCACGGCATCCATATGAACAATCTGAAATCGGTCATCGTTGGGCGGTATCAAAAACTGATCACGAAGCGCGATGACGTCTTCATTGATTTCAACCACCGTGATGCGCGTAGCCGGTAAATTCGCGTAACAAAATTTCGCCAGAGAACCGCCACCCAGACCGATCATCAAGATGTGCTTTGGCGTATCGTTGACCAGCAGGAATCCCATCATCGACTTGGTGTAGCCAAAAGCCAGTTCATTCGGTGCATCGATCAACATGGCGCTTTGCATCATGCGTTCATCAAAATGCAGCGAGCGCATATTGCCATCATCGAAAACAAAGGGTTTGCCTTTACTGTCACGGCAGGCCTTCTCAAACGCGCTTTTGTTGCTTCCTGCGCTCTTGAGTTCGGCCAATTCATCATTGAGTTCCTCAATCCAGCCGGCGTATTTGCTGCTCAATTTTTTCAGATAACTGTTATTCAGATGCGGAACCTGTTTGTCAGCGCTCCCCACTTTCATTTTTTGTACACGATTAGTTGACATTTCCTGCCATTCAAATTTGCTGAGATTCACAGAGGCACGGCGCCCGATCAGGCCGTTCCATTCTAATTCAAATCAACATGTTAATGTGATTAACATTGAACACACATACCCAACCGGTGAAGACGTTGAATCTGACTGGCCACACAGGCCCGGCTGAGGGTAAAATGGCCCGACCTTTTCAGACACCGTTTTCATGACAGCACAATCTGCACCATTCCATCCGGTCGTCCCCGGCGCGCTGCGTGGCATCGTGCCGGTCACCTATGTGCATCTGCTGTACGAGTATCTGGAGCAGCAGGGACTGGATCCGCTAAGCGTGCTTGGCACACCCAAACCCAGTGCCGGGGCCGGTGTTGCAACCGGAAGTCTGGGTCGCTACGACGTGAATCGCTGGCGTCTTCTGCTGCAGGCGGCATCGGACCGGCTGGGTGATCCACTGCTGGGCCTGCACCTGGGCCGCAGCGTGACGCCGCGTCATTTCGGTATTCTGGGTTACGTGTTTTTATCCTGCGGCAGCCTCGGTGCGGCGCTGCAGCGTTTCGATCAATACCAGCGACTGATTTACGATGTCAATCCGGTGACGATCACCATCAATGCGCAGGAGGTCATCTTCGAATGGGGTGTTGATCAGGGCTATCCGGGCGCGCTGGTGGACGAATGCGCCATCACGACCCTGGTGCAGTTCATGCGCAATCTGGTCCAGGATCCACTGAACCCGCGCTCGATTACTTTTGTCAATCCGGCGCCCAGGGATCTGCAGGCTTACCTCGACTATTTCGGCTGTGGGGTGCAGTTTTCTCAAGCCACGACCCGTATCGTGATCGCTGCTGCCGACCTGCAGCGGGGATTGCGCACGCCTGACTCGGCCCTGCTTGACATGCTCAGCCGGCAGGCCGATACCCTGCTGACAGAACTCGAACCCGGCGACACCCTGATGCAGCAACTGCACAATTGCCTGACCCAACAATTGCTGCTGCACTGCGAGCCCAGTCTGGAACAGGCCGCGTCTGCCATGCACCTGTCGGCACGCACCCTGCACCGCCGTCTGGCTGAACGGGGCCTGCAGTTTCGCGCCGTGCTGGATACATTGCGCTGTCAACTGGCGCGCCAGTATCTGCGCGATCAGCGATTGCAGCTCACCGAAATTGCCGCACTGCTCGGCTATTCCGAGCAAAGTGCCTTTACCAGGGCATTCCGGCGCTGGACCGGCCTCACGCCCCACGCTTTTCGCCATTCTGTTGCCGACGAACCGCTGCAACATTGAAAATGGCACAAAATGTCAAAAGACTGGCGCAGGCTGTCTATCCGGCACCGGATAATTGAACGACACTACATGACCGTTGTGCGGCATGGTTTCAATGTGCCTCTGACAAACCTTACATGCAAAGGACAAACCCATGCGACGCTGGAATGGTTGGGGCGATGAAAACAACAGTTTCCCCCTGCGTGAAGCAGGCCTGAATTACGTCAGTTCAAAGATAGGTGCAGGCCGGGTATTGCCGGACGCCACGTTACCGGCCGCGCTGGCGCAGGTGGGGCCCAGCCGTCTGCCGGGCCATCCACTGATATCGACCGATGCGGAACTGCGACTGCGCCATGCCCGAGGCCAGAGTCTGCCGGACTGGTATGCCATGCGTTCCGGGCAATTCGGGATTTTTCCGGATGGCGTGGCCCTGCCTGACAATTCGCACCAGTTGCGCGACCTGCTGCAGTGGGCGCGCGAACACCACATCCAGATCATTCCCTACGGCGGCGGCACCTCGGTGGCCGGTCATATCACCCCGCAGGCGTCTGATGCGCCGATTCTGACCATATCGCTATCGCGCATGAACAAACTCATCCGTATTGATCCGATCAGTCAGATCGCACGGTTCGGGGCCGGCACGCCCGGACCGGAACTGGAACGACAGCTGGCCGAACATGGCTATACGCTCGGTCATTTCCCGCAATCCTTCGAACTGTCCACCATTGGTGGCTGGGTAGCGAGCCGCTCTTCAGGACAGCAATCGATACGCTATGGGCGCATCGAACAGATTTTTGCCGGCGGGCGCATTGAAACGCTGCGCGGCACGCTGGATATCCCGGTCATCCCGGCCTCGTCGGCCGGCCCGGACCTGCGCGAAATTTTCATGGGCACCGAAGGCAGAATGGGCATTATCTCTGAAGTGGATGTGCGCGTGCAGCGTTTGCCTGAGCATGAATCGTTTCACGTCGCGTTCCTGCCGGACTGGGACAGCGCACTCGGATTGGTGCGCAATCTGGTCCAGGCCAAGGTCCCCGTTTCCCTGCTGCGCCTGTCCAATCCCGAAGAAACCCGCTCGCATCTGCTGCTCGGTGCACAGCCCTGGCAGGTCAGACTGCTCAACGGCTATGCCGCGCTGCGCGGCTGTGGCAACGACAAATGCATGGTCACGTTCGGCACCACCGGCACGCTTCGTCAGGCGCGCTTTGTACTGGCCGAAGTCAAACGTCATCTGCGCCCGACGGGCGGATTTTATGCCGGCACCTTTATGGGCAAACGCTGGGAACATGCCCGGTTCCGCTCCCCGTATCTGCGCCACGGTTTGTGGGAACACGGCTACTCGGTAGATACGCTGGAAACCTGCGTCAACTGGTCCAGTGTCACCGAGGCCATGCACAGGATCGAACAGGCCATTGCCGACAACTGTGGTGCTGATGAACGGGCCCATGTCTTCAGTCACCTGTCCCATGTCTACACGCAGGGTTCCAGCATTTACACCACCTACGTATTTCGCAACTCGCCGACTTACCAGGCGTCGCTGCAGCGCTGGAGCGCCATGAAGCAGGCAGCATCACAGGCCGTCACCCGTATGGGCGGCACCATCAGCCACCAGCACGGCGTCGGCCGCGACCACGCGCGCTGGCTGCCGATCGAAAAGGGTGAGCTGGGCATGGCTGCCATCGGCCAGGTCCTCAACTACTTCGATGACGAACAACTGCTCAACAAAGGGTGCCTCGGTGACTTCACCTCGTTGCGCTGAGCAGCGCACGCTGCCGGGACAGCGTCCAACTCTCGATTCGCTTGGCAGCAACGTCTGGGATGCGGTCGTCATCGGCGGCGGCATTACGGGCGCCGGCATTCTGCTCGAAGCCGCACGACGTGGTCTCTTCGTGCTGCTGGTCGAGCAGCGCGATTTCGCCTGGGGTACCTCCAGTCGTTCCTCGAAAATGGTGCACGGTGGTCTGCGCTATATCGCGCAGGGTGAAGTGCGCCTGACCCAACATTCCCTGCAGGAGCGTGAACGCCTGCTGGCTGAACTGCCAGGTCTGGTGCAGCGCATGCGCTATATTTTTCCAATCTATAAGGGAAAGTTTCCCGGGCGCTGGCCACTGACTTTGATTCTTGCCCTGTACGACTGGCTGGCCGGCATTCATGACCGACGCTGGCTTTCCAGGACCGAGATGCTGAATCGTTATCCCGACCTTCTGCACCACAACCTGCGCGGCGGCATGAGCTACACCGATGCGCTCACCGATGACAGCCGTCTGGTCATTCGCGTGTTGCAGGAAGCGATGTGCGAGGGCCAAGGTGAACGGATATGCGCACGCACTTACACCGAAGTGACCGGAATCGAACCGGTGGCAACCGGATCACGCCTGACACTCAAAGACAGCGACAGCGGAGCAACGACCACCATCGAGGCGACCCATGTCTTCAACGCCACCGGCCTGTGGGCCGACCGGCTGTCCGGCACCGCGCCGCTGGTGCGGCCGCTGCGTGGCTCGCATCTGTTCATCCCGGCACAGCGTCTGCCGGTACAGGACTGTCTGTCGTTCATGCACCCCGATGACGGCCGTCCGGTCTTCATCTTTCCGTGGAAGGGCCAGACCTGCATCGGCACCACCGATCTGGATCATCAGGACAAGTTCAACGAGGAACCAACCTGCAGCAACACAGAAATTGATTATCTGCTCAAGGTCACCAACAACGCCCTGCCGCATCTGCAGCTGGGCCGCGCAGATATCATTTCCACCATGGCGGGTGTGCGCCCCATCATCGCTTCCGGCAAGGGAATGAATCCATCGAAGGAACGGCGCAATCATCTGGTGTGGCAGGCCAGGGGCGTGGTATCGGTTTCCGGCGGCAAGCTGACCACATTTCGTCAAATCGCGCTCGATGCACTGCATGCTGCCGGACTGATCGACGCTGCTGAACATCGGCGCGCGCACCGTGATCGCACTCTGCGCTGTTTCAACCACACCCTGCCGGACCCGCAGCAGCTCAGTCACCCGATGGTCGGCATGGCACAGGGTGCCGCACTGCTGGAACAGGTTGCCTGGATACTGGAACACGAAATGGTCACCCATCTGGACGATCTGCTGTTGCGGCGCCTGCGCGCCGGCAGTCTGATGACCGACGCGGGCCGCTCGCTGCTGCCAGAAATCAAGCCATTGTGTCAGGCCAGACTGGACTGGAGTGAGCAAGTCTGGCAGAGTGAATGTGCGCGCTATATCGAGATTATCGAACGTTGTTACCGGACTCCCAAAAATGACTGAATCCATTCATCGACAAAAAAATGAACAGGATCTGTTCCTGGCCATCGACCAGGGCACGCAAAGTGTGCGCGCCATGCTGTTCGATCAAGCGGGTCAGCTGGTGGCCAAATCACAGCAGATCATCACGCCGTATTTTTCCACGCATCCGAACTGGGCCGAACAGCATGCCGACTATTTCTGGGACAACCTGGGCCAGGCATGCCAGAACCTGTGGCAGGCCCACCCGGCACTGCGCGAACGGGTAGTCGCCGCCGCGCTGACCTGCCAGCGCGCCACCATGGTCTGTCTGGACGCGCAGCGCGAACCATTGCGGCCGGCCACCATCTGGCTCGATTCGCGGCGCACCGATGACTATCCGGTACTGCCGTGGTGGCAGCGCCTGGCGGTAAAAGCAATTGGTCTGCAGCACATGATGTACCAGCTGCAGTCGAAAGCCGAATGCAACTGGCTGGCGGCGGATTTCCCCGAAGTCTGGGCGAAGACGGCCCATTTCGTGCAACTGTCGTGTTATCTGACGCTCAAACTCACTGACGAACTGGTGGATGCCGTACCATCTCAGGTCGGTTACGTACCGTTCGATCACAAACGCCAGGACTGGGCCGCGCCGAGCGACATCAAGTGGCGTGCCTTGCGCGTACGGCGCGCGCAGCTGCCGCCACTGGTACAGGCCTCACAGCCACTGGGTCGCATCAGCGCTGCGGCAGCGCAGGTCACCGGTATTCCCCAAGGTCTGACCCTGTATGCAGCCGGCGCCGACAAAGCCTGTGAAGTACTGGCCTGCGGCGCGCTCACGCCCGAGGTGGCGTGCATCAGTTACGGCACCACGGCCACCATCAATACCAGCAACCGGCGCTATGTGGAACCAATGGCGTTCCTGCCGGCCTACCCGGCGGCCCTGCCCCACCACTACAATTCCGAAATCATCGTGCAGCGCGGTTACTGGATGGTGAACTGGTTCAAGCGCGAATTTGCCTCCCACGAAGTGCTGCGCGCCGAGCAGCAGGGCATCGCGCCGGAACTGCTGTTCGATGAACTGCTGCTGCAGTCACCGCCCGGTGCCATGGGTCTGATACTGCAACCGTTCTGGAATCCTGGCGTGAAGTTTCCCGGACCGGAAGCCAAGGGCGCAGTGATCGGCTTTGGCGATGTGCACACGCGCGCGCATCTGTATCGGGCCATTATCGAGGGTCTGGCGTATGCACTGCGCCAGGGCAAGGACAGTCTGGAAGCGCGCAACGGCAAACCGGTAACAAGGCTCAAAGTGTCGGGAGGCGGTTCACAAAGTGACCTGATCATGCAGATTACCGCCAATATTTTCGGCATCCCGGCCGAGCGCATCCACACGTACGAAGCCTCCGGTCTGGGCGCGGCCATGAATGCGGCGGTGGGTGCCGGCTATTTCAGGGATCACGCCAGTGCGGTGGCAGCCATGTCGCATTCCGGTCAGGTATTTGAGCCAGAGCCCGAACACGTGCATCTGTATGACCGTCTGTATCGTGAAGTGTATACGCGCATGTACCCACGGTTGTCCGGGCTGTACCGGTCTATCCGTCAGATTACCCATTATCCGAAATATTGAGTGTGGCGAAGACTCAAACGGACGCAGTGCTCATCCGCTCAATGCGATTTGCCGGCATCAAAAAATTGGACATAGTGGTCAGTTCACTGATTTTTTCAGAAACGTCCTTCATGCTGGCCGTCTCAAGCTGGCCGGCATCATTGAGATATTTGAGCTCATTTTTAATATACAAAACACCGTATTTGTTTTTCTTTTTGCACAACGTCATCACTTCGCGTGCGGATGGGCATGGCGCACCAGAATGAAATTTTTCATTGAGAACAGAAAATACGAAGTTGGTCAGCACGTCGGTTTCTGACGGCGTATTCAGGTGCCAGAGGTCAGTTTCAGCAGTCACCCTTATCAGTTTAACCGGCAGTTTAACCGGTGCCTTGCGCAGCGGCTGTTTGACCGATTTCGATTTGGCTGATCCGGATTGGTCTGGCGCAGTTCGGACAATTTCAAGTTTGACTGCGGCAATGGCAGCCGGCGCAATCATTTCTTCAACAATAACAGTAACATCAGCGGGCATCGTTTCCGGTTGGTTGAACGGCGTCTGATTGGTGCCAATTTTTTGTATGAAGCTGATTAATTCAGTGATCTGCTGTCGGTCAACGCGCAGCGTGCCGGGTTTAACAATGACCGGCGCATCCGCATGGAAAACTTCTCCTCGTTTGAAGAAATGCACGATCGACACATCGACATTCATTTCAAGATCAAACAAAAAATCGCACGGAACAGTGAAATAGCTTTCGCCCGGCATGTCAACAACCATACCGGACGCGTCGCGCACCTGTTCACCGTGGAGGAACTGGATATCAAGCAACCGGCCCTGCGTTTTTCTGCTCCATTCACACAAGGTCGAGGGCGTGACTGCGTATGGGGGCAACATGAGTTCTGTTGTCAGTTTCAGCGCCGCTTTTTCAAGAGTCATCATCGCCATACCCTGCCCCCTTCCTTCGGTTGTCCAGTCATGCATTCCGGTGTCAACATCGCTGACCTGATGCAGCACACCAGACCATTGTGATACCAATTTACTTTCCACATGGAAATTTAAATTGATCGTAGTACTTTGTCTTACATGCGTCAATAAAAATTAAATTCAACCTATTGGGAAAGCGACACACACTGTTTGCGCCAGATCACAATCCTCCTGTTTTTGAAATATATCCTGACTCTGTACAGCAATTCAATTGGAAGATCACTTCATCAGAAGGAGCTGATCATGGACAACAAACGTTTTCCGCCCCGCTGGCAAGATATCGGCAGTCTGGCCATCGGTCTATGGTTACTGGTATCGCCGGGACTCATTAACGAGTCAAATCCGTATGGCATAGTCTGGACAGAACCGACCTGGATTGCGCTTTCAATCATTGGCATTTCGATATTTTCCATCTGCGTGCCCAACATCTGGACTGAAGCTCTGATTTTTGGCATCGGGGCCTGGATGATCTCGTCGCCACTGGTTGCCAATCTGGACGTGACCGCACCGGATCAGCGTTTTGGTCAGATTATGATGATCGATTCGGTCTTGACCAGCCTGTTTCTGGTGGTCTTTTCGTTATGGGTGATTTTTGATGATCCCCGACTGCAAAAAATGTTCCGCAAAGGCGGCTGACATTCCTGTGGCGCAGGCTTCAAACCAATATTGTGCGTTATCTGGCCAACGGACCGTTCAATGCCGAGTTGAACACTGCCTACGAAGATCTGCAAAAAACCGTGTTGGCTACCATGGCATCCAAGGGCCCCTGGGGTGACCTGACGATTTTTCGTGACAGTGCATTGGAGTCGGCGTCAGCATTGGAGGCCTACTCGAACACCCTGCAATCCTATGTAGCACAGGGATTGATCCCGGTTGCAACTGCATTCGTACTGAGTCCTGAAGTTGAAGACGCTCAATTTATGGCGGACCAGTACACCAGTATTTATGAACAGGCAGGATTGCAATTTAAAATTTTAAAAAAAATCGAGCCTGCCCTGGCCTGGCTTAAATCCGAACTGGACGCGTGACTTCGCCAATTCCGGATTCAGAATGGCAACAATAATGGCAGATGCATCAGCAATGCATATCAACAAATCAACAATTTAATCATGACGGCTCTTGACATTAGATAGCAAGCTATCTAATATTACGGAAATTTTGAATGCCGGAAAACCAAACCCATGACCATCTCCAGAAAAAAAAGCGAGCTGAAATTAACCAGTGACATTATTCGCCTGTCACGGGTTTATCGAAAAAAAGTCAGCCGGGCACTGACGGCCTACGGCATTTCCGAATCACAGTCCTTTCCTGTTCTGCACATTGCCAGAAACGGTGGCGGCATGCGCCAGAATACGCTGGCGGACGAACTGGGCATGGAGGGCCCTTCTCTGGTCCGCCTGCTGGATCAACTCAGCGCCAGCGGTCTGGTTGAACGGCGCGATGACAGCCATGACCGGCGTGCCAAAAATCTGCATCTGACCCAGAGCGGCCTGGAACTGGCACTGAAAGTCGAAAGCGCTCTGGAACAGATCCGCAAACGGCTGCTCAAGTCAGTCAGCGATGCCGATCTGGCGGCAACATTGCGCGTACTGACCATTTTTGACAGAGAAATCGAAACTATGGAAACACCGCACAAGGATGAAGGGAAATAAGACTGTGTTGAACCTGAATCGGGACGACCTGCAATTCTCCCTGGTCACCTTTGTTGCCGCCATGCTCGCGCTCTACATCAGCATGAGCATCGACCTGCAGCGCCCCTACTGGGCCATGATGACCGTGTACATCGTCAGCCAGCCCATGGCGGCGGCAGTGCGTTCCAAGGCGGTCTACCGTCTGATCGGAACACTGACCGGTGCCGCGGTTGCCGTGCTGCTGGTGCCGCTGCTCATTGACGCACCGGTCCTGCTGTGCCTGGCATTGGCGCTCTGGGTTGGACTGTGCCTGACCATCTCGATGCTGGATCGCTCGCCGCGCAGTTACGTCATGATGCTGGCCGGGTACACGGCGGCCATCATCGGCTTTGGCAGCGTCAACCAGCCTCTTGAAATCTTTGCACTGGCGACAGCGCGCAGTGAAGAAATCATCATCGGCATCGTCTGCGCCACGGTCTTGCACAGTCTGTGGTTTCCCAAACCTGTCGGCCTTGCCCTGCGCACGCGCCTGGCTGACTGGCTGGCCATGGCCGATCAATGGGCCATCGACATTGTGGAAAACAATGATTCAATGGCGCTGCGCAGCGACCGGTTGCGCCTGGCTGCGGCAGCCAGCGAAATTCATATCATGGCAACCCATCTGCCGTTCGACGTTTCCCATTTTCGCGAAACGGTTTCCGTGGTGCGCGCGCTGCATGACCGGATTTTGATGCTGATCCCCACGCTGTCCACGGTTGGCGAGCGCTTTGCCGCAATGCGCAGCGAACACGAAGATCAGGATGGGCAAAGCCGCGAAATCCTTGCCGCAGCAGCGCACTGGATCAGAGCCGGACAATCCGGTGTACCGGCTCAGGCGCTGGCCCAAAGAATGGTCGCTCGCGCCGCGCAGACACCAGCCACTGACTGGTACGGTCTGAATCAGATCGCCATGTTGACCAGCCTGGCCGAACTCATCAAAACTCTCAACGAATCACGCTCACTGCTCGACCATCTGCATACCCCGGAACGGGCGATTTCAAAACAGCTGGACCAGATTATTGCGCGCTCCGGCGCTCGACCGCTGCACAGCGACACCCCAATGGCACTGCTTGGCGGCCTGACGGCTTCGGTTGCGATTCTGCTGTCGTGTTTTGTGTGGATTACCATGGGCTGGGCCGAAGGCGGTGCCAGCGCCATGCTGGCGGCGATTCTCAGCTGCCTGTTTGCCGCGATGGACGATCCGACGCCGGCCATGAAAAAATTCGGTTACTCGCAACTGATCGCCGTGCCCATCGCCGGCATCTACATATTCGGTGTTTTTCCACTGATTCATTCCTTTCCGATGCTGGTCCTGGCGCTGTCGCTGACCATGCTCCCCATCGGCCTGTTGCTGGCCAGACCGGGTACGGCGTTGCTGGGGTTCATCACGCTGCTCAACATCAGTAATGCGATGGCACTGCAGGAAAGCGTCAATCCGGATTTTGCCAGCTTTGCCAACCTGAACCTGTCGATGTTTTTTGGCATATTTACCGCGATCTTCATCACGCGCAGTTTTCGCTCAGCCAGTACTGAAGCCAATGCGCAACGACTGCTCAGACAAACCTGGCACAGTCTGGCGCGGCTGGTGCACGGTTTTGGTCTTGAAGATCCGGCCAGTTTTGCATCCCAGATGGTCGATCGCCTGAGCATTCTGACACCGCTGCTGTCGGCCAGCCAGGACCAGGACCTGCAGGCGACAGATACGATGAACGAACTCCGGACCGGGATGGATCTGGTTGCAATACAAAATGACTGCAGGCAGTTGGCGCTGGCCGATCAACAATCGATCGAACGCATCCTTTTGCTGGTTGGCGCACATTATCAGGCGCGCACTCTGGGCAAGGTTACAGACGATGAACCGCTGCTGGGGTCGATAGACCATGCGCTGCGGCACAGCAGCGCCGCACTGCAGAGCGGCCACGTCACGATACTGTCAGCACTGGTCGGATTGCGCTCCAATCTTTTTCCAAACCAGCCTTATCAGCGCCGGACTCAGGGTGTTGCCTCATGATTGCCGACACCGAAATTTTTGGCGTGCTGCTCAATGTTGAACTGATCACCAGCGTCCTGGCCCTGGTGCTCACCTTTGCGCTGCACCGCATGCTGGTATTTTTTGGACTGCACCGGCGCATCTGGCATCCCGCCCTGTTTGAAACATCCCTGTTCGTGATTCTGTGGGGCGCCATCACCTATGTGTCACTTACCTTTACCTGAATTATGAGCAAACTCTTTCCCAAATCCCTTGCAACCCTGCTCCGTGCAGCCACGACGCTGATTTTTGTGATCATCGCACTGATCGTCATTCAAAAAATCTGGATCTACTATCAGGTCGATCCATGGACACCCGATGGCCGCGTCAGAGCCGACATCGTCCAGATTGCACCGGACGTTGCCGGCACAGTGACCAGTCTGGCCGTCGGTCCCAATGAGCAGGTGCATCGCGGGCAGTTGCTGTTTCAGATCGATCAGAGTCGCTATCTTCTGGCGCTGCGCGAAGCGCAGTCTGACCTGGCGGCCAAACGTGCGGTGCTGCGGCAGTTGCAGCGCGAAGTGCGGCGCAATCAAGCAGTGGCCGATCTGGTTGCACAGGAAAACCAGGAGCAGATCGCAGCGCGGCTTGATGAAGCCCAGGCCGCGCTGGCACTGTCGGTTGCAAAACGGGATCTGGCGCAGCTGAATCTGGAACGCACCAGTGTGCTCGCGCCGGTTGATGGCACCCTGTCGGACCTGAAGCTGCGGGCCGGCAATTACGTCACCACCGGCACACCGGTGATGGCGCTCATCGATTCCAGTTCTTACGTCGTCGAAGGTTATTTTGAAGAAACCAAGCTGCGCCAGATCAAGGTCGGTCAAGCTGCGCAGATCAGACTGATGGGCAATCCGGAAGTCTTGCGCGGCCATGTGCAGAGCATCGCTGCCGGCATCGAAGATCGTGACCGCGTTTCCGGAACCAATCTGCTGCCCAACGTGAATCCCACTTTCAGCTGGGTTCGTCTGGCGCAGCGCATTCCGGTGCGGATTGTGCTGGATAATGCGCACAATCCGGCACTGATCGCAGGCCGTACGGCCTCAGTGAGCCTGCTTCAGTCCGGCCAGAATCCGGAGCATCCGAAATGAAAATGGGACGCAGGATTTCAGTATTGCTGTTGTCAGCACTGGCAGGGTGTGCTGCGGTTGGGCCGGACTATCAGCGACCGGCCAATGCCCTGATCAATACGCCATCTGCCAGTGGGCCCTTCATCGGTGGCAGTGCGACTCTGGTCAGTCAGGACCCGGTACCGAACGACTGGTGGCAACTGTATCAGGACGACAATCTGAATCGCCTGGTTCAGCAAGCGCTGCAGGCCAACCGGGATATCAGGGTCGCCGCGGCCAATCTGGCCGAACATGAGGCCATGCTGTCGGCCGTGCAGAGCCGCCAGGATCTCAAGGTGGGCGCCGAGGCATCCGCTGCACGGGCCAGACTGTCCGGTGAATCGTATCTGCTGCCGGTGGCCCTTCCGGTCACCAACCTGGGCGACGCCGGGATCAATGTGTCATACCAGGTCGATCTGGCCGGTGCCTTGAAACGTGCGGCCGAAGCAGCCGATGCCGACCTGCAGGCCAGTCAGGCCGGACTTGAACTCTCGCGCATCACCATCGTGGCCGACGTGATGCTCAGCTATGCCGATCATTGCGCCGTCGGACATGAGCTCGACATAGCGCAGCATACGGTCGAACTGCAGCAGCAAAACCAGGCCGCCGTCGTGCGACTGGTTGCCGGCGGCAAAAAAACCAGAGTTGACCTGCCGCGCGCCCAAGGTCAGGTGGAACAGGCCCGCGCCCTGATTCCAGTCTATCTGGCCCAGCAAAAAACGGCACTGTATCGACTGGCCGTTCTCACTGGCCACCCGCCGTCCGAGTATGCGGCGATGACCGACAGCTGCCACCAACTGCCCACATTGCATGCACCAATCCCGGTCGGCGACGGCGCGGCCCTGCTGCGACGCCGGCCAGATGTCAGGCAGGCTGAACTGGCTCTGATGGGTGCAACCGCACGCATCGGCGTCGCCACCGCCGCACTGTACCCCACCGTTACGCTGGGCTTTACTGGCGGTGCCACCGGGATACTCGACCATCTGGGCCAGGCGCCCACCCAGCGCTTTGGTATCGGCCCGCTGATCTCCTGGACCTTGCCCGGTGAGTTCGAGCATGCGCGCGTGCGCATGGCCAACAGTGCTGCCGAGGCCGCGCTGGCGCGCTTTGATGCCACGGTATTGAAGGCGCTGCTGGAAGTCGAGAGCGCCTTGACCATCTATGCCGGCGATCAGGAACGCGCCAACCAGTTGCGCCATGCCCGCGATCAGGCAGTGGAATCTGAAGCCCAGACAGGCAAGTTGTACCATGCCGGGCGCCTGACTTATCTGGATGATCTGGATGCCCGGCGCAAAGTGTCCGACACCGAAGCGGCGCTGGCTGCTGCCGACATTGCGGTCACCAGAGATCAGATCAGGCTGTTTCTGGCGCTTGGAGGCGGCTGGGGCCCGTCGACCATTTAAAAATTTTGAACGATGTCATCAAATGTCCAGCGTCACTGGCACAGCGCTGAATGCAATAATTCAGCCTCAGGAGTGACGGCGCGGTTGGTACCCGATCTCTGTTTTTTTCAATTTAATCGACAGATTTTTAATTCAGGAGCAGAACATGGCGAAAGTCAGCGTGGTTTATCACTCAGGTTATGGTCACACAAAACGGATGGCCGAAGCGGTCGCCTCAGGTGCAGGTGCAGACCTGATTGCCATCGACGCGGACGGCAATCTTCCCGATGGCGGCTGGGAAGCATTGAATGCCAGCGATGCGATCATCATGGGCAGTCCAACCTACATGGGAACGGTTTCCTGGCAGTTCAAGAAGTTTGCCGATGCCTCCAGCAAGCCATGGTTTACCCAGCAGTGGAAAGACAAGGTGTTCGCCGGCTTCACCAACAGCGCCACCATGAACGGTGACAAGCTCTCTACCCTGCACTATCTGTTCACACTGTCGATGCAGCACAGCGGCGTGTGGGTCGGTACCGGTTTAATGCCTGCCAATTCAAAAGCCGCTACCCGTAACGATGTCAATTACGTCGGCTCATTTGCCGGCGCAATGGCGCAATCGCCCTCCGACAGTGCACCTGATGAAATGCTGCCGGGTGACCTGGAAACCGCCAGACAGTTTGGTTTGCGGGTTGCACAGACAGCTGCGAAATTCAAGGGCTGATGGCAGAACCTGCTGCTGCCCCCGTCGTTGCTCCCGCGGATTCAGGCGGGAATAACGGCGACCTCGTAGGCTGTGTGCAAATGGAAGCTTCATCCAGAGTAAATACCTATCTCCCCCCGGGCAGCTCAAACCGATCCAGCAACATCACCTTGCTCCACGCCGCCACAAAATCCTGCACGAATTTTTCCCGGCTGTCATCCTGCGCGTAGATTTCTGACAAAGCCCGCAACTGCGAATTGGAACCGAACACCAGATCAACGCGTGTGGCGGTCCATTTCAGCACGCCGGTTTTGCGCTCGCGTGCTTCAAACAGATTGCCCGCAGTCCCGGTTGCGCTCCAGACCAGATTCGGGTCAGTCAGATTGACAAAAAAGTCATTACTCAACTGCCCGGCCCGCCCGGTCAGTACACCGTGCCGGTTGCCCACATTGGCACCGAGCACGCGCAGGCCGCCCACCAGCACTGTCATCTCGGGCGCGCTCAGTGTCAGCAGTTGCGCACGATCCACCAGCAGCCGCTCGGCAGGTATCTGACTGCCCTGCTGTTGGTAATTCCTGAATCCATCCGCCTGTGGCTCCAGTACGGCAAACGAGGCAATGTCGGTCTGTTCCTGTGACGCGTCGGTGCGCCCCGGCATGAAAGGTACTTCCACTTGATGACCGGCCGCTTTGGCTGCGGCTTCAACGGCGGCAGCACCACCGAGCACAATCAGATCGGCCATCGAGATCTGCGTACCGGAGGCGCCATCATTGAATTTTTTCTGGATAACGCCCAGGGTCTCGAGTACCTGCTGCAGCAGTTGTGGCTGGTTGATTTCCCAGTCGCGCTGCGGCGCCAGACGAAGTCGTGCGCCATTGGCACCGCCCCGTTTATCCGAGCCGCGAAAGGTCGATGCCGCCGCCCAGGCGGTTGACACCAGTGCACTGACCGACAGGCCACTTGCCATGATTTGCTGCTTGAGTGCAGCGATGTGCTGTGGCTCAACCAGCTTGTGGGAAAGCGCTGGCACCACATCCTGCCAGACCAGTTGTTCAGCCGGTACTTCAGGACCCAGATAACGCGACCTGGGACCCAGATCGCGATGGGTCAGCTTGAACCAGGCGCGGCCAAATGCGTCAGCAAATTCGGTCGGATTGCCGTGAAAGTGACGGGCGATTTTTTCATAGGCCGGATCAAAGCGCAGGGCCAGATCAGCGGTCGTCATCATCGGCGGATGTTTTTTTGACGGATCGTGCGCATCCGGAATCAGGTCTTGGGGCCTGCAGTCCCTGGCCACCCACTGTTTCGCGCCGGCCGGGCTTTTGCTCAATTCCCATTCATAACCGAACATCATGTCGAAATAACCGTTGTCCCAGCGGGTCGGATTGGGTTTCCACGCGCCTTCAATACCGCTGGTGGTGGCATGCACGCCCTTGCCACTGCCAAACCGGTTGAGCCAGCCCAGACCCATTGCTTCGATCGGTGCCGCTTCCGGTTCCGGACCAACCAGCGCCGGATCACCGGCACCGTGCGCCTTGCCAAACGTGTGACCGCCGGCAATCAGCGCCACGGTCTCTTCGTCATTCATCGCCATGCGGGCAAAGGTTTCCCTGATATCGCGGGCCGAGCCCAGCGGATCGGGCGTGCCGTTGGGGCCTTCCGGGTTCACGTAAATCAATCCCATCTGCACCGCTGCCAGTGGGTTATCAAGATCACGCTCACCGCTGTAGCGCTGATCGCCCAGCCAGGTCTGTTCGGCACCCCAATAAATATCTTCTTCGGGTTGGTAAATGTCGACCCGGCCGCCGGCAAAGCCGAAGGTCTTGAAGCCCATCGTTTCCAGTGCCACGTTACCACTCAGAATCATGAGATCGGCCCAGGAAATCCGGTTGCCGTATTTTTTCTTGAGCGGCCACAGCAGTCGGCGTGCCTTGTCGAGATTGCCGTTATCGGGCCAGCTGTTGACCGGAGCGAAACGCTGATTGCCGCTGCCGGCGCCGCCCCGCCCGTCCGCAGTGCGGTAGGTTCCGGCGCTGTGCCAGGCCATGCGGATGAACAGGCCGCCATAGTGGCCCCAGTCTGCCGGCCACCAGTCCTGCGAGTCGGTCATCAGTGCGGCCAGATCGTTCTTGAGCGCCTGATAATCCAGCTTACCAAACTCGCTGGCGTAATCAAAGTCCACTCCCAGCGGATTGGACTGTGTTACGTGCTGATGCAGAATGTTCAGATTCAGCTGCTCTGGCCACCAGTCGCGGTTTGAATGGGTGCCCTGCACTGCATTGGCGGATGGTATCTGATGGAAGGGACATTTGGCTTCGGATGACATGTTTTGCTCCTGAAAAAATTGGTTGCACATACTGCAGAGTTTACTGCCCAGAATTCAACTGGCCGGCCCTTGACTGCGGTCACCAGGAAGCGACAGTCTATTGATATCAAGGTGTAAACTCTATTTGCATTTACCAATGGACCCGATAGTCAAATGCAAATTCAGGCAGTACATGCAGTATGGCCCTGTTCCAGCACCATACGTGGATTAATCCACAACAATTCAATACTGAAAACGCAATTTCATCAGTTCTTTCACGCGCTGCGCAACCGAGACTTTGACAAACAGCTCCAGTTGCGTCACGTTTGCATGCCGAACCGGCCTGGTTCGCATAAAGATCAATTTATCTTTGCACAGTGAAACAATAAGGTGACGCGCTTCGGTGACATTTTTGTCTTCGACAGTGAAATACACCATGGAGCAACGCTCTATCTGATCATCGTCATCCGTTGTTTTTTTGCTGACCGAGTTTTTTATGCGTTCATTGATGCGACGCAGACGTTCATCCACTGACATAAACTCAAATTGGGTGTGATACACCGCCATGCCATCGAAACCTGCACCGGCTTTTGGTGCTGCACTGCTATTGATGAGATACATAGTTTTCTTCCATTGGTTAAACTATGTGAACACAATATCGAAGTGAATATAAAAGCGGTCTAGAATTAGATTGTGCCGGCGTAAAAAAAATATAAACGTGTTGTGACGCCATGCCGATATCGGTCAAAAACCAAATTGCCATACTGGTGTAGACTTGCCCATCATCCGAAACAAAGTTGCATGAACTTTGTGATGCAATAACTGCACGCCTGCCATGACCACCCTTTTCCATCTGCTTGAACAATACGGCCTGATTCTGGTTTTTGCCAATGTGCTGGTCGAACAGCTGGGCATCCCGCTGCCCGCCTACCCAACACTTGTCATCACCGGTGCGCTGCTCAATCGCGGGCAGTATTCGGTTGCCACGTTGCTGGCCACCGCACTGTGCGCGTCGCTTATTGCCGACTGTGTGTGGTATGGCGCAGGGCGGCGTTACGGGCGCAAAGTGACTGCCACTCTGTGCCGCATCTCGCTGTCACCGGACTCCTGTGTCCGGCAGACTGAAATCATTTACCTGCGCTGGGGCGCGAGCTCGCTGCTGGTGGCCAAATTCATTCCGGGCTTTGCATCGGTGGCCAGCGCACTGGCCGGCACCGTCGGTACGCGTCGCACCACCTTCATTTTGTTTGACGGACTCGGCGCACTGCTGTGGGCCGGTACGGCGGTGTATCTGGGCTCCCTGTTCAGTACCACCATTGAAGATTTGCTGGATATTTTGCAGGCATTGGGCAAAGGCGGCGCTGCCTTGCTGGCACTGGCGTTTGCTGCTTTTGTCGCGTCGAAATGGTGGCAACGCTATCGCTTTCTGCGCTCGCTGCGCATGGCTCGCATTTCTGTGAGCGAGCTCAATGAACTGGTGAAACAGGGCCTGGCACCACTGATTATTGACGTGCGCACTGCGCCCGGACAGTCGGTCCAACGCATTCCGGGAGCCATTGTTTTGTCGGGTGATGATCTGAGCAACCCGGATTTTGAGCACATGATTGATGGCGAAGTCATTGTGTATTGCGCCTGCCCCAATGAAGCCTCGGCTGCTGTCGTTGCCAAAAAATTGATGCAGCTTGGTTACCGGCGGGTGCGACCGCTGGCCGGCGGGATTGAAGCCTGGATTGCCGCCGGCTATGACGTGGTGGCGTGATTTAAAAAATTAATTCAAAACAATTGCGTTGAACATTGGTCCACGCCATTGCCCAAACAGGGGCAATGGCTGGAAATCATCAATCAGCGCAGGCGCTGAAAGTCAGACGGCAACGATACCCGTTCAGTGAGCGCATCGCGATCCACCGCACCAGTGCGTGCACCTGCGCCATACTGCACATCATCGTCATCTTCTTCCATTGCAATCGTGAGCGGCGGTGTGGCAACCGGCGCGCGGTTTTTTGCTTTCAGTGACGCGTTCAGGGCCGGCAGATCTTTATCCGTAATGATCGCGAACTGTCTGGTCACGTCATCCAGTTCACGCTGCAGGGCCTTGATGTTGGCCAGCTGGTAGCTGCCCGGTTTGCCTTCGTAGTTCAGCATCGCGCCGTACAGCTGATCGGTATGCTCGCGCAGCCGCTCCTCACCGGTAATCGCCCCACCCTCGGTGGTGGCCACGATCTGTTTGCGCACTGCGTCAACACTGGCATCGATTGCATCCAGCGACTTGTTCAGCACGGCATCATCGGTGCTGGCCGCGCGGGTCTGGGCCAGGGCATCACGCAAAAACAGTATCCGGTCCATCAAGGCGCTTTCTTTGCCGAACAACGCGTGGACCTGCATGACGGCATCAAACTGCGCCTTGCGCTCGGCCACAGTGAATACCGCGCGACGATCGAGCCCGACAGTCAGCCTGGTTTCGATCGCCTTGCCGTTTTTGGTCAGGCGTACCGTATACACACCGGGCAATACCCTTGGTCCCTGGGTACTGGCGAACGCGAGCTGCACAGCCGGCGGAACACGCGGTGGTTTTTCGCGCATATTCCAGGTCACCCGGTTCAGACCGGCACGCTTGCTGGCCGGCAGTTCATCGACCACCTTGCCGGCGGCATCCAGCACCTCGATCTTCATACGACCATACAGATGACGGGTGCGCTGGTAATAGGTGATGACGGCCGCGTCCGGCGGATTGTCACCGGTGAAGGTGGCCGCACCGCCTGGCCAGCCGCCCTGTGCTTCAATGCGCTGCTGTACCGGACGGGACGCCACAAAAGCGACTTCTTCACGCTGCAACGGCGGTGACAGTGCACGCAGCGGGGTAATGTCATCGACGATCCAGATGCCGCGGCCATGGGTGGCCAGCACCAGATCGTTGTCGCGTGGATGGATGGCAATGTCACGTACTGCCACGTTCGGGAAATGCGATCCGGTAAATTGCGCCCACTGGGTGCCACCGTCGATCGAGACATACAGTCCGAATTCGGTACCCAGGAACAGCAGGTTCGGCTTGACCAGATCTTCCTTGATCACGTGCACATAACCACGCACGCTTTTCTGATGGGCGCTGTTGAGCAGCGCAGTCCAGGTCTGGCCGTAATCGCGGGTGCGATACAGATACGCGCCCATGTCACCGACAGTGTGGCGATCGAAGGCCGCATACGCGGTACCGGCTTCAAAGCTGCTGGCCTGCACCCAGCTGACCCAGCTGTTTTTCGGCAGACCGGCAATATTGGCCACCACGTTTGACCAGTGTCTGCCACCGTCACGAGTTACCTGCACGTTACCATCGTCAGTGCCGACCCAGATCACGCCGTTCTGTTTGGGAGATTCGCTGATCGAATAAATGGTGGTGTGCATTTCCGCGGCCGAGTTATCGATCGTCACACCGCCCGACAGTTCCTGTTTCTGTTTTTCCGGATCATTGGTAGTCAAATCGGGCGAAATGCGCTCCCAGTTCTGGCCGTGGTCGTGGCTTCTGAACAGGAACTGGCTGCCGATGTACAGCGTGGTCTTGTCATGCGTGCCGAGTGCGATCGGGGTATTCCAGTTCCAGCGCAGTTTTTCTTTGTAATCGGGCTTGGGCTGAATGTCGCGGGTTTCGTGGGTGTTGCGATTGACCCGTCCGATGGTGCCGCCCTGCGCTTCGGCATACAGGTAATCCGGATCACTCGGATCGGCAAACATCCAGAAGCCGTCGCCGCCATACATGTTTTCCCACTGCGCATTGGTGATACCGCTCGGGTACTGCGACAGTCCTACCCAGGAACTGTTGTCCTGCAGACCGCCATACACCCGGAACGGATCGGCCATGTCCAGACTGACGTGATAGAACTGCGACACCGGCAGATTGGCAGCCTTCCACCACTTGCTGCCGCCATTGTAGGAATACCAGATACCGCCGTCATCGCCGGCTATGAGGGTCTGGGTATTGTCAGGATCGACCCAGACATCATGCACATCGCCATGCATGCCCACAAAACCGCCGACGGCAGAAAAGCTCTTGCCGGCGTCATCCGAAATAATCAGTGCTCCATCGGTTTTAATGACGCGGTCGGGATTTTTTGGGTCAACAATCAGATTGGCGAAATAAAACGGCCGCCATACCATCCACTGGCTTTTGTCGCGCTTGCTCCAGCTGCTGCCACCGTCATCCGAAACAAACAGGGCACTGTCGGTCGATTCGACGAAGGCATACACGCGTTTGTTGTTGCTCGGTGCGACTGCCACGGCAATACGTCCGTACGGTTTTTTGGCAAATCCGGCATTCGGGCCATCGGTAATCTCGGTCCAGTTTGCGCCGCCATCCACCGAGCGATACAGCGCACTGCCGCTAGGCGCATCCGGTCCTTCACCGCCGGAACGGAAGGTCCAGCCCTTGCGCCGGAAATCCCACATGGAGGCAAACAGGATGTCCGGATTGGCCGGATCGAGCGTCACGGTTGAACAGCCGGTCGACAGATTGGCACCCTTCAGAATCAGCGACCAGGTTGTGCCGCCATCACGGGTTTTGTACAGGCCACGGTCGGCCGAATCGCTCCACAGCCTGCCGGTCACGCAGGCGTAGACGGTCGCGGAATCTTTCGGACTGACCACCACTTTGGCAATGCGTTCGGAATTCGGCAAACCCATATTGGTCCAGGAGTCGCCACCATCGGTTGATTTGTAAATACCGTCGCCGATCGACACGCTGTTGCGCGTCCACGCTTCACCGCTGCCGGCCCAGATGGTATTGGCATTGCTCGGGTCGATCGTCACACTGCCGATTGACTGGACTGGCTGGTCATCAAACACGGGCTTGTAGGTGGTGCCGCTGTCGGTTGATTTCCAGATCCCGCCGCTGGCCGCGCCGACAAACAGGGTGGTTTTACCGGACACATCTTTGGCTGCAGCGATAGCAGAAATGCGACCGCTCATGGCCGCCGAACCGATATTGCGTGCGCCCAGACCGGAGATGGTGCCGGAGTTGAACGTCACCGGCGCATCGGTGGCCCCACCTGCCAATGCAGAGTTCAGTAACGTAGCCACTGCAACCCACAAAATTTTATTCTTGATCATTATTATTCTCCTGGAAATCGCTTTTAGCGTGCAGCAGGTTTGGATGCAGGAAAGGTAAACAGGGCATCATCGAGCACCACATTCGGCTCGGCTTTGTCGAACAGGATTTTTTGCTTGTCCGGCGAATGACGCAAACCGACTTCAACTGCCATCGGCAGATACACGCCGCCGACTTTTTCGTAATCGCCCAGATCGGTTTCGGTTTCAACCTGCGCACCGTGTTCAGTACGCTGACTGAGCGTGCGGATTTCAAGGTAGTGGTCCGGATCCAGATAGACGTATTTCACTTCACCGTTCTTGCGCGAGATCTTGAGTTTGTAAGCCAGTGTGCCATCGACATCTTCGGTGCCGGCGTACTCGATCACATTGCCCTTGCCCTGGGCGTCGGACAGTGCGCTGCCAAAGTCGGCGACGTCTTCAGCCAGACTCTTGACATCGTCGGTGGACAGGCGCTCAGGATCTTTGCGCCCCTGAAACGGATTGATCTGCCAGCCTTCCTTGCCGTCATACACCTGCACCTGGGTCAGTCCCTGAATGCTGGCCTCTTCACGCACTCGGCCCGGCATTTTGTAGATCTGCACAAAGGTCAGCTGGAACTGGCCCTGATTGACCAGCAGCTTGCCGCTGCGCCGCAGTGACTGCAGCGACCCAATGGCAGCAGCACCGCCCTTGGCTTCGATATTTTTGGCAACCAGTTCTGCCACCGTTGGACTGGATTGGGCGGCGCTTGCGGAAGTAATTAAAAAGAACACGGTAGTGATTAAGCAGGCTGCGGCATGGCGCATGGGGAAAAAGTCGGGTTGCATGGAATCTCCTGGCCGATCGGCATTTGGATTGAACAACGAACAATTTGGATGGCCGAGTGTAGACGGGCTTTGTTTGCCGGTCAACAACACTTTTGTGAACGACAGCATCATATCGGCAAATCATCGACCTGGAAATTTTGAGTGGCGTGATCGCAAAGTGGGGCGTCTGTAGCGCCTCATCGATTTCCCGATCGGGAAATATTTAATCAACCGAGTCGTGCCATTCATTAAATTTCCCGATCGGGAAATATAACTTGCCTTAAGGCGAAATCCGCAGGATAATTTCCCGAACGGGAAACTTAAAAGGTGCTATGACATCTGTTCACTCATCAAAACAACTCGGCGACACGATTCGTCTGGCCCGCAAGCAGCTTGCACTGACACAGCCGCAATTGGCGTTGGCTGCAGGCGTGGGGGTGCGCTTTATTGTTGATCTGGAAGCCGGCAAGTCTACGGTGCGACTGGAACAGGTATTGCGTGTCGTCGCGTCCCTGGGCGGTGAAATCAATCTGACCGGTTTACCAGACACCACCATCGAAAACCACCGACAGGGGCATGATCATGGCGCATGAGCTGGAGGTGTGGCTGTTTGCCGATCACGTTGGCACCCTGAGCCTGATGGAGGGGCGACTCGTTTTCTGCTACGCACCAATCTGGCTTGCCAGGCCCGATGCCGTCGCGCTGTCCACTTCACTGCCATTGCAGGCCGAACCCTTCGATGATCACAAAAGCCGCCCTTACTTCGCCGGTTTGCTGCCCGAGGGACAGATGCGCCGCCTGATTGCCCAACAGTTCCAGATTTCAGGCCAAAACGATTTTGCAATGCTGTACAACATTGGCGGCGAATGTGCCGGCGCCGTGACGTTTCTGGAACCTGGACAACCGGTTTCGTTGCCCAATGCGCCTGACGATGTGCAGTGGCTCAGCGACGAAGAAGTCGCTGCCATTCTGGACGAATTACCGCGACGTCCGATGCTGGCAGGCCAAGATGGACTGCGGCTTTCCCTGGCCGGCGCACAGGATAAATTGCCGGTCGTTTTTGATGGACAACGGATTGGTCTGCCCAGGAACGGCACACCCAGCTCCCACATACTGAAGCCCCCGATCCACTCGGTGGAAGACAGTGTGATCAACGAGGGTTTTTGCATGGCGCTGGCTGGGGTCATGCGGTTCAAGCCGGCGAAGACAAAAATTCATGCCATATTGAATCGCCCGTTTTTACTGGTTGAGCGCTACGACAGGGTTGCGGAAAATAAAGGGAAGCTCATGCGTGTGCACCAGGAGGACTTTTGCCAGGCTTTGGGTGTGGTGCCGGAAATGAAATACCAAAATGAGGGCGGACCTGGTCTGGCGCCATGTTTTGAACTGGTTCGTCTGGTGACGCGTCCCAACGCACCACAGGTGCTGCGCTTATTTGATGGCGTCATCTTCAACGCGTTGATTGGCAATCACGATGCACATGCCAAAAATTTTTCACTGCTGTACTCGAAAAAAACCATTCTGGCACCACTCTACGACTTGCTCTCGACGGCGGTATACCCCTCGCTTACGCCAAAAATGGCGATGAAGATCGGCAGCAAATATAAGTTCAGCGAAGTTCAGGCTCGCCACTGGGAGCAGTTTGCACTAAGCGCCGGGCTGTCCAAGGCACAGGCCAGGAAGCGCATTATAGAAATTGCCATGACGCTGCCGACTGCGGCCCGCGTACTGCAGCAAAGCCCGGATAACGTCTACAACGGAAACGCCGTGGTTGAGCGTATTATCGCTTTGATTGAACAACGCTGTGCTCTGACTATTCAACGTCTGACAGTCCCGACGGCCAATGATGCCGCACCTGATTGATTGACTGCGGGATTACTCACCCAGCAGTTCCGCAATCGCTTCCATCCCTTCAATGTGCTCGGATACCACCTTGACCACAACAATGATGGGTATGCCCAGCAGCAAACCCCAGGTGCCCCACAGCCAACCCCAAAACAGCAGGGCGATAAATACAGCGGCAGGATTCATTCTGGCGATTCTGCCTGTCATCCAGGTGGTGACGAACACCCCCACAAAAGTGGTAATGCCCAGGGAAATGCCGGCAACCATGACCGCGTCTGACAGGGAATTGAATTGCGAAAATGCCGCCAGCCCTGTCACAACGGCAATCAGTACGGTACCGAAATAGGGGATGACATGCAAGGCACCGCTGGTGAATGCCCAGGCACCGGCATTGTCCAGACCAACCAGTCTGAAGGCGATCCAGCACAGAATGCCAATCAGTGAATTCGTGATCAGCAGCATGAACATATAGCGCTGAATCGAGGTATTGATGTGATTCAGGATCGACACGGTAATTCTTCGTTTGGTCAATGTCGGTCCGGCCAGCCTGACCAGTTTGCGTTTGAACATATCGCCGGAGACCAGCAGAAAAAATACCAGAAACAACACCATGGTTGCCTGACCGAGAAATCCCAGCAGATTCATTGACCCCAGCAGCAGCCATTCGCGCAACTGGACACCGGGCTGATCTGGGCTGACCACCTTGCGCTGATTCATTGGATTGCCGGCGGACTGGGTGGTGGCCTTCTCCAGTTCGGTCGCTGCATCCTGGACCTTGTCAATCAACGTCGCCTGACCATCGTGAGCGCTTTTAAATTCGGCAGAGACCCGGTGAGTCAGGCCGGGTATCTGTACCAGGATTGATTCAAATTCTGCAATCAGCGAACCGACATGCATGCCGGTGGCCAGCACGATGCCGCCCATCAAAATGGACGTTGCCACGATCCGGGGCAATTTCAGGCGCTGGAGTAACAACACCAACGGGTTTAACGTGTACGCAATAAGAATGGCAAAAATTAAAGGGATCAGGAATTTTTGGGAGAAGCTCAAGGCAAACACGAAGGCGACCGTACCGACCGTTGTTAATGCCCATCCGTGTTTCAACAGGCTGACACGCAAGATGCCGGCAGAGCGCGGTTTGCCGCTGATCGGTTCCGATTGAATATCGTCTGTTGCAGCGGTGCTACCGCTGAGCAAGCCTGATTCCATACTGCCGAGCGCGGCTGGGTCATTCTCTGGAGGTAGCAATATTTGCATGGTGGGTACTTAAGTGAATTGTTTTTTTACGCATAGGAGAAATCAGTGTCGCAGTAACCGGCGCAGCGCATCTGTTCGGCAGCGCACCTACCTGCCAGTCAGCGCTCCGTTGAAGTGCAGGACAAGGGCTTTCGCACCACATCAGTGCGCCAAAAGTCGCTTTTCTATTTGAGACTTGCCGCCCCTTCCCTGTGTAACCCACTTTTCAATCACATGGCACGCATATTGCAGTGCAATAAGCGTTGGCACAACGAAGTGCCAATCAAGAATGCAAAATTACTCAGTGCGGTGTCAACGGCGGCAGCGCGCGACAAGGACAATGGCGTCCCCTCGTATATTCAAGGTACGGGCGGATGCCTTTTTTTATTGGTTCGCGCAGTGTGTCCTACTTCCCGACACGCTGTTCATAGCAAGGAGATTTTCATGGATCGTAGTTTTTGGCGCTCCGGCCACACGCCGACACTGTTTTGTTCATTCCTGTATTTTGATCTGAGTTTTATGGTGTGGTATCTGCTTGGACCCATGCAGGTGCAAATTGCCACCTCGCTGGAATTATCGACCCAGGCACGCGGTTTAATGGTGGCTACGCCTATCCTGGCCGGTGCCTTGCTGCGTGTATTTATGGGATTTCTGGCTGACCGGGTCGGTACCAAGTTTACCGGCGTACTGGGGCAGGTGGTGGTGATTCTGGCCCTGATCGTCGCATGGCAGTTCGGCATACACAGCTTTGCCCAAGTCCTGTTGCTGGGTGTGTTTCTGGGTGTTGCCGGTGCCTCGTTCGCGGTGGCGCTGCCGCTGGCCTCACGCTGGTATCCGCCGCAACATCAGGGTACCGCAATGGGTATTGCCGGTGCCGGCAATTCCGGCACGGTACTGGCCGCCTTGTTTGCACCGGTACTGGCCATGTCGCTGGGCTGGCAAAATGTGTTTGGGCTGGCCTGCATTCCGCTGATCCTGCTGCTGGTTATTTACACCCGCTTTGCCAAAGATGCGCCGGGCTCGTTCGCGAAAAAGAACGTGGGCGATTATCTGCACATGCTGCGCGATTCGGACGCCTGGTGGTTCATGTTTTTTTATGCACTGACCTTTGGCGGCTTCTCCGGTTTCGCCAGCGCCCTGCCCGGCTACTTTCATGACCAGTTCGGCTTTGATCCCAAAACCGCCGGCTGGGCCACCGCAGCCTGTGTTTTTGCCGGCTCGGTAATGCGTCCTTTGGGCGGCGTACTGGCCGATCGCATTGGCGGCACCAAATCGTTATTGGCCGTATTCGCAGGCAGCTCGATACTGATCGGCACGGCCGGCTTTCACGTTGGTGGCTCGCTCGGTGCACTGGTACTGTTCATCATGGCGATGCTGTGTCTGGGCGCAGGTAACGGAGCGGTATTTCAACTGGTGCCACAGCGCTTCAGTAAAGAAATCGCGATCATGACCGGCCTGATCGGCATGGCCGGCGGCATCGGCGGCTTCGCGCTGGCCGCCAGTCTGGGTGCCATCAAACAGGCCACCGGTGATTATTCCGTCGGACTGTGGCTGTTTTCCTTTCTGGCCGCGCTGGGCTGGGTCAGCCTGTCCGGCGTCAAGGCACGCTGGCGCACCAGCTGGTCGGCAGCCATGGTACGGGTGTGACCAGGAGAATTGACAATGAAAAAATTGAAACTGGTGGTCATCGGCAATGGCATGGCGGGCATCCGCACGGTGGAAGAGTTGCTCGCCATTGCACCGGACATGTACGACATTACGGTGTTCGGCAATGAACCGCATCCCAACTATAACCGCATCCTGCTCTCACCCGTGCTGGCCGGTGAGCAGGCGTTCAAGGATATCGTTCTCAATCCGGTTGCCTGGTACCTGGAGGCCGGCATTGATTTGCGCATGGGCTGTGCCATCTCAAAAATCGATCGCGTCAAACGCAATGTGCATGCCGCCGATGGCAGCTGCATTGCTTATGACCGGTTGCTGATTGCGACCGGTTCAACGCCATTCATCCTGCCGGTTGCCGGCAAGGACCTCAAGGGGGTGATCAGCTACCGCGATATCCACGACACCGAAACAATGATCGAGACCGCGCGCGTCAAAAAAAATGCGGTCGTGATCGGCGGCGGTCTGCTCGGACTGGAAGCGGCCAACGGTCTGCGACTGCGCGGCATGAATGTGACGGTGGTGCATCTGGCGGAGTGGTTACTGGAACGCCAGCTCGATAAAACCGCCGGCAAGTTGTTGCAGCAATCGCTGGAACAGCGCGGTCTGGAATTCATGCTGGGCCAGATTACCGAAGAAATCATCGGCAATGAAGACGGTGAAGTCAGTGCCGTCAAATTTAAAAGTGGTACCACAGTACCGGCCGATCTGGTGGTCATGGCAGTCGGCATACGACCCAATGTTGCGCTGGCCGAAGCAGCCGGCATTTACTGCAATCGCGGCATCGTCGTCAGTGACGCGTTACAGACCTATGATCCGCGCATCTATGCCGTTGGCGAGTGTGTCAGTCACCGCGGCATTGCCTACGGTCTGGTTGCCCCCCTGTTTGAACAGGCCAAGGTCTGTGCCAACCATCTGGCCCAAATGGGTATCGGGCGCTATCTGGGCTCGTTTCTGTCGACCAAACTGAAAGTCACCGGCATCGATCTGTTTTCAGCCGGTGAGTTTATGGGCAACGAAGGCAGCGAAGAAATTGTTCTGTCCGATCCGGCCGGCGGTGTTTACAAAAAACTGATCATCAAGGACGATCAGCTGATCGGTGCCTGCCTGTATGGGGATACGACCGACGGCGGCTGGTATTTCAAACTGCTCAAAGAGGGCCGCAAGCTCGGTGAATTGCGCGACCACATCATGTTCGGCGAATCGAATGTCGGCGACGTCGGCGTGCAGGGTCAGAGTCGCGCCAACCAGATGCAGGACAGTGATGAAGTGTGCGGCTGCAACGGCGTGTGCAAGGGCACCATTATCAAGGCCATCAAAGACCAGGGATTGTTCACGCTCGATGACGTCAAGAAGCACACCAAGGCAGCCAGTTCCTGCGGCTCCTGTACCGGACTGGTTGAACAGATCCTGTTGAATACCGTGGGCAGCAGTTTTCAGGAAACGCCGAAAACCAAAGCGATCTGCGGCTGTACCGAGCGCAATCACGGCGAGGTGCGCAAAGCCATTCGCGAACACAAACTGCTGACGCACAAAAGCACCTACGATTTTCTGGAATGGCGCACGCCGAATGGCTGCGCGACCTGTCGTCCGGCAGTCAATTATTATCTGCTTTCGACCTGGCCGCATGAAGCCCTGGACGATCCGCAAAGCCGTTTCATTAACGAGCGCGCACACGCCAACATTCAAAAGGACGGCACGTTTTCCGTGATCCCGCAAATGAAAGGCGGCGTGACCAACGCGTCCGAGCTGCGCCGCATTGCCGACGTGGCTGACAAGTATCAGATCCCGATGGTCAAAGTCACCGGTGGTCAGAGGATCGATCTGCTGGGCGTCAAGAAAGAAGATCTGGTCAGTGTCTGGTCGGATCTGGGTATGAACTCCGGTCATGCCTACGGCAAATCGATCCGCACCGTGAAGACCTGTGTCGGGATTGAATTCTGCCGCTTCGGCACCCAGAACAGCACCCAGATGGGTATCGATCTGGAAACCATGCTGGCCAATATGTGGTCGCCGCACAAGGTGAAACTGGCCGTATCGGGTTGCCCGCGCAACTGCGCCGAAGCCGGCATCAAGGATGTGGGCGTGATCGCCGTTGACAGTGGCTGGGAACTGTATGTCGGCGGCAACGGCGGCATCAAGACTGAAGTGGCACAATTTCTCGTCAAAGTAAAAACGGCGCAGGACGTCATGGAATATGCCGGCGCGTTTTTGCAGTTGTACCGGGAAGAGGCTTACTATCTGGATCGGACCGTGCACTACATTGCGCGGGTTGGGCTGGACTATATCAAACAGCGCATCGTCACCGATGCGGTTCAGCGCAAGGCATTGCATGAGCGGCTGCTGTATGCACTGCAGGGGTTGCCGGATCCGTGGGCAGCACGCGTCAAGGGTAAAGAGCGCAATGAATTCATTCCGATCAAAGTGATTGCGTAGGCTGGGATGCAATCGTCATGGTAACGACGGAATAAAAATTGAGTTTTTGGATTTATGACACAGTAGGATTAGGAAATTGTAATGAATATGAAAACCAAAGACACCTGGATACAGATCTGTCAGATCGATGAAATTCCGTTACTGGGCTCTCGTCTGGTCGAACGTGCTGCCGGCAATATCGCGGTATTTCGCAGCGCCGAAGAGACGGTGTTTGCACTGCTGGACCGCTGCCCGCATAAAGGCGGGCCGCTGTCGCAGGGGATTGTGCACGGCGAAACTGTGACCTGCCCCCTGCACAGCTGGCAGATTGATCTGAGCAGCGGGCAGGCAAAAGCGCCCGATGTCGGGTGCGCGCGGCATTTCCCGGTCAAAGTCGAATCGGGTTTTGTTTTCCTCGCTTTAAATTGACCGGCGAATTTGCGATGAGCACCTTGCCAAGCATCACAAAATCAACCTGCTGTTATTGCGGCGTGGGTTGCGGCGTGCTGATTGAAACGCACAATAATCGCATCATCGGTATCAAGGGCGATCCCGATCATCCTGCCAATTTCGGCCGGCTGTGCAGCAAAGGCATGTCACTGCCGCTGACTGTAGCCAGTGAGGTCGGGCGCGCACTGGTCCCGGAACTGCGCCTGGACCGCCATTCGCCGCGCAGGCCCGTCGACTGGGAATCCGCGCTGGAAACGGTGGCACAGCGTTTGTCTGACATTGTGCGTCTGCATGGCCCGGATGCCGTGGCATTTTATGTGTCCGGACAGCTTCTGACCGAAGATTATTACGTCTTTAACAAACTCGCCAAGGGTTTGATCGGCACCAACAATATTGATACCAATTCCCGTCTGTGCATGTCCAGCGCAGTCACTGGCTACAAACTGGCGTTTGGTGCAGATGGCCCGCCCGGTTGCTATGACGATCTGGAGCAGGCGCAGACCGTGGTCTTCGCAGGCAGCAATATGGCCTATGCGCATCCGGTGCTGTTTCGGCGACTGGAAGCGGCTCGGGAAAAAAATCCCGCCATTAAATGGATTGTGATCGACCCGCGCCGCACTGATACGGCGGCCATGGCGGACCTGCATCTGGCGATTGAACCGGGCACCGATGTGGCCCTGTTCAACGGCATGCTGCATCATTTAATCTGGGATAACAAGCTTGATGCTGCCTACATCGAACGCAACACCGACGGCTTTGCTGAACTCAAAAATCTGGTCCGTGAATACACGCCGCGCATTGCCGCCGAATTGTGCGGCATTACCGAAACAGAGTTGATCCAGGCCGCTGACTGGTTTGGTGCAGCGCCTGCGGCACTGTCACTGTATTGCATGGGCCTGAATCAATCCAGCCATGGCACCGACAAAAACCTGGCGCTGATTAACCTGCATCTGGCCACCGGGCAGATCGGCCGCCCCGGTACCGGTCCGTTTTCACTGACAGGACAGCCGAACGCCATGGGTGGACGGGAAGTGGGCGGCATGGCCACCATGCTCGCAGCGCACCGCGACATCGCCAATCCCGTGCATCGCGCCGAAGTGGCGCAACTGTGGGGCGTGGAAAAGCTGTCCGAGCGGCCAGGCCTGCCGGCCGTAGCGATGTTTGATGCCCTGTTAAGCGGGCAGATCAAGGCCGTGTGGATCGTCTGTACCAATCCGGTGCATTCCATGCCGGACGTCGAAAAAATACGCAAGGCGCTGGACTGTGCCGAATTTGTCGTGGTGCAGGAAGCGTTCATGCAAACCGACACGGTCCCGTACGCGGATGTCGTTCTGCCTGCCTGCAGCTGGGCAGAAAAGTCGGGCAGCGTCACCAATTCGGAACGACGCATTTCACTGGTGCGGCAAGCCATTGCAGCGCCGGGGGAATCCAGACCGGACTGGTGGATAGCGAATAACATCGCCGAGCGCATGCAGGAACAGCTCCATCCGGAACTCGCCGATCTGTTCCCGTTCACCTCGCCTGAGGAAATATTTGAAGAGCACAAAAAGCTCACCATCGGACGCGATCTGGATATTGGCGGCCTGAGTTATGCGCTGCTCACTACGCAGGGACCGCAACAATGGCCGTTTCGGGAAGGCCAGCAAACCGGTCAGGCACGCCGCTATCAGGATGGCATCTTCCATACCGGGAATGGCCGCGCCCAGTTTCACGTAACGCGCTACGCGCCTGTGGCCAACGCCATCAATGCCCGGTTTCCGTTTCATCTGACCACCGGACGTCTGCGCGATCAATGGCATGGCATGAGCCGCAGCGGGCGGGTTGCCACCGCCTTTGCGCATGCCAGCCAGCCTGAGCTGACCATGCACCCGAACGATGCCGAGCGCAGGGGATTACAGGCCGGCACGCTGGTCACCATCATCGGCAAACAGACCAAAATGATATTGCCGCTGCAGGTGTCAGATCAGGTAAAGTCTGGTACGGTCTTTGCGGCCATGCACTGGAGTGGGCAATATCTGAACAGCGGCGGCATCAATGAGGTTGTGCCGGGCAAGGTAGATCAGCGTTCGTTTCAGCCAGAGTTAAAGCATGCCGCAGTACGGATCGAAGCTGCAGAGCTGCCATGGCGTATGCAGGCTGCGTGTCGCGGTGACGTTTTGCTGCTGCAGGCCCGGGTTCAACCGTTGCTGCGCGAATGCGCGTATGCTGCCATCAGTATTGAAACAGATTTGCTGATACTGAATGCCGCGCACGCTGCAACGCCGGCCGGTTGGCTGGAACGGTTATATGACGCGCTTGGATTACCGACCGGACCGGACACACTCGAATATCACGATCAACAGCGTCAGGTTGCCAAACGCGCGCAGTGGCGCGATGGTGTTTTAAGTGGTTTCGTGTTTGCCGGTGATGTCAGGAGTGCCGGGTTTGCATTGGATAATGTCCGTGCGGCCCAACCCTGGCAAGGTTCGCGCCTGGCGGTTTTTTCAGGGCAGGCAGCAGGACGGATTGCCGACCGTACCGTATGTCAGTGCATGCAGGTCAAGGCCTCGCGTATCGAAAAGGCGATTGCCAATGGCGCTACCCTGACCCAACTGAAAGCAACGCTCGGTTGTGGCAGTGTCTGTGGTTCGTGTGTGCCTGAATTGACACAGATGTGCACCCAATTGAACGCAGCCTGAACAAAATTGAATCTTGCCATTTAAACTCCGCAGGCTGGGATTTGATGAAATTTGAATTGGATTTCTATACTTACGAACCAGCTGGACTAATTTCATGCTTCGAGTACTTCTCATCAATGACACCGATAAACCGATAGCCGAACTTTGTCAGGCACTGCTTGAACATGGCTATGAAGTGCTGCCGGTGGTTGCCAGTGCGCGCGCGTTGTCGGAAGCGGTCAAGCTGCAAAAGCCGGATATTGTGATTGTCGATACCGAATCCCCCTCGCGTGACACACTCGAACAGCTCGCGCTCATGCATACCGCTGCGCCACGTCCGGTGGTGATGTTCAGTCATGATGCCGATCAGCATCTGATCAGCGCCGCCGTGGGCGCGGGCGTGACGACTTATGTGGTGGACGGTCTGGCACCGGAACGGGTTGCGCCCATTTTAACGGTGGCTCTGGCGCGGTTTGCGGAAGAATCAAAATTGCGGCTGCGACTGGCTGTGGTTGAAACTGAGCTGGCAGACCGCAAACTGATAGATCGCGCCAAGGGGGTCTTGATGGATAAACGAAAAATGACGGAAGCCCAGGCTTACGAAACACTGCGCACCCAATCCATGAACCAGGGTTTAAAGATTGCCGAAGTGGCGCGCCAGATTATCGCCATGGCCGATCTGCTCAATTAGGAACTTACCCATGAATTCATCCCACCCTGCTCGCGAATCCACCGCATTTCCTGCGCCGGAACGCTCCCATTTGCGTATTGGTTATGTACCATTGATCGACAGCGCGCCGTTAATCGTTGCGCAGGAAATGCAGTTCGGCCAGCGCCATGGACTCACTCTGGAACTGTGCAAACAGCCCTCATGGGCAGCGATACGTGACAAGCTGCTGTCCGGCGAACTCGATGCAGCGCAAACCCTGTACGGCATGGTGTATGGCGTGCAGTTGGGTGTGGGCGGGCCGCAGGCCGATATGGCGCTGCTGATGACACTGAATCGAAATGGCCAGGCAATTACGGTATCAAATCGGCTCGCCGAGCAACTGCTCGGCGGCCAGTCACTGAAGTCAGCATTGCACTCGCTGGGCAGAAAACCGGTCTTTGCCCAGACCTTCCCGACCGGCACGCATGCGATGTGGCTCAACTACTGGCTCGCTGCCAATGGCGTCGATCCGCTGTCCGACATTGAATCGATCGTGATTCCCCCACCACAAATGCCGCTGGCGCTGGCCCAGGGCGAACTGGATGGCTTCTGCGCCGGCGAACCCTGGCATGCCGTGGCAGAAAACAATCACAGCGGCAAGACCATCATCAGCACCAGCCAGATCTGGCCGGATCATCCGGAAAAAGCGCTGGCCTGCCGTCGTGAATTTGCGGCCCTGTATCCGAATACGGCGCAGGCGCTGATCCGGACCATGCTGGAAGCATGTCAATGGCTCGACAATGCAGAGAATAAAATCAGGGCAAGTATCTGGCTGGCGCAACCACAATATCTCAACCTTGCGCAGGAATTAATTTTGTCGCGCCTTGGTCCCACTGCCAGCGACAGCGACCGAACTGCCATGCCGGCGAAGTTGCCGGTACGGTTCTTTGACGAGCGTGCAGCGAACTATCCGTTACCCTCAGACGGCTTATGGTTTCTGGGGCAGTTTTATCGCTGGGGTTTGTTACGATCAACCAGTCAATGGGATGAGATCGTCAATCAGGTATGCCAGACAACACTGTATAGGGAAGCGGCCCTGCAGTTGAATCTCACCGCGGGGCCACCCAAGGCAGAAAAAGTGCAATTTATTGATGGCCGAATCTGGGATGGCAGCAATGCCATTGCTGCACATTTCATTTAGTTGGCTTCGGTGTTTTCAAATATGTTTCGCGCAAATGCATTGCATCACTTGTTTTATCGAATTGCTCGATCCCATGATTTATTAATTGAACCAGTTCATCCCGGTACGGAACGGCTCGACTGACGGCGGTATACAACGGGACTTTGGGGAACCAGGGCAAGCTGGGAAACGTCAAATCACTGTCATCAAAAAAATCGCCTTTGCCGATACGCCGCAGGCCATCCAATGTCTCAATATTGATCAAAAAAGCGTCGCAACGTCCAAGTTTCAACATTTTTACCGCGGAATCCAATGTGTACGGGCGGACCGTTACGGAGTTAAGCGGCAATCCGGCCAACGTGTAATCCCAGCCCAGCGGCTGACAAATACGGTATTTTGCAAAATCATCAGGTGCCTCAAGTTTCGGTACCCGATGGGACTTGCTGGCTATATAGATTGGCGTCAGTGTGTAATTGAAATTCGAGTATTGATAGTCCCGCTCACGTTCGGGCGTTTTGGCTATGTCCAACACCAGATCAATCTGGCCACTGGCAACCAAGGTCAAGCAACGCTTCCATGGCAGCAGTTCATACGTGACGTGTCGATCGGACAAGGCAAAGAGCGCATTCAGATAGTCAATGTCAAAACCTGTCACAGTCGCCACACTGTGCTCTGCGTCTTTGGCGTAATAGGAATACGGTGGAAATTCACCGATATCGCCGCAGGCCTTCAGTGACTTTGGCACATCGGAACCCGCCGCACATTGCGCAACAACGGTCAATATCAATCCTGCAATAAGGATAACAATCCGTTGCATGAGGGGCCTTTTTGTTTTATTCAACATCAAAATTATATACGGCATTGAGGCAAAAAAACGAATGTTGTGCCCTTAGCCTTTGCTGCCAGATAGTATTCCAGACAGCAGACAGCCGTTGGGGCAATCCGGTAACGAAGTCAATATCTTCCTACGGAGCCACCAACCTCACACGTGGGAAATAAGTCTTGTACCGATGAGTATCACGAGTCAATAAAGGCAGGCCACTGACGGCAGCGTGTGCACCAATGAAAAAATCACTAAGCACATTGTGCTTGGTTCCTCCTTGATGACGGTATTTGGCGAATGCCTTACCGGCCAGGAACAACGCCGGCTTCGGAATTTCAATCATATCAAGCGACATTTGATCAATCGCAGCGTCAAGTGCTTCAAAAGTAGAAAATGCCAGTGATAATTCCGCGTAAATGATTGGGTTGATAATTAACTTGTGAACCTTGGATTGGGATTGAAGTTGGGACAAAGACCATTCAACCCAATCGGGGTCATCCTCGAGAACATCCACCAGAATATTCGTATCGACTAACATCAGGATTCACCACGCAGCAAAGCCATCAAATCATCGGTGCGCCAGGGAATATCCGCCTTGCCGCGTACCGATCCAAACCGATCTTTTTGACCTTTGGTCGCAACTTTCGCCCGCTGCAATACGACCTCACCATCCTGGTTGACTGCGAAGTCGACCTTTGCACCAGGCTTCAGCCCTAGCGCATCGCGAATTTGCTTGGGGATCGTAACCTGTCCTTTGACAGTCATTGTGGTCAGCATAAAACCTCCGAAGTATTACCTAAAATAATATCGTAATACTGAAAAAGGATACATGACAATTTACAAATGGACAACTGTCACTTCATAAGTGAAAATTCAGGTCGGGTGCTGCCAGCGGATCAGCGCTTCCACGCTGATCAGCGCGCAATCCTGCATGCGGATCTTGGGTTGCAGGTACAGCCGAAATTCGCGGTTGGCAATGGCCTGATTCATTTCTGACAGCAGCCCCAGATCCTGCTGGCGCGTGGATTCCTGCACTTTGTCGTATTCAACCCAGCAAACCAACATCGATCAGACGTTTTCAGTCCTCGAAATACCAGTAGCCGCAATTGACCCATTCGGTCAACGCCTCAACCAGCAGCGGCTGGCTGAGCCAGGGCTGCAGCATGGCATGACTGACGAGGTCGTGATCGCACAGCGCCAGTACCGCGCCGTGGCAGGCCGTGCCGAATTCATGGCGTTCGCCATCGATGTAACACACACCGTCACGCACGGTGGCATCCACATAGAAACAGCGCAGACCACCGATCCGCAGCAGCGCTTGGCCCTGCAATTCGCCCAGCAGTGCGCGCGGATCCAGCGGTTCCTCCAGCGCCTGAAGGTCCAGCGCGCATTTGTTTTTTGACAGGAAGCTGCCGGCAAAGTCGGCAATCAGGGTCTCGTCGTCCAGTATGGCCTGCATGTGCGCCCTGATACGCCCCAGGTCGGTGGCGTCGATGCGTCCCTGTTGCGTCTGCACTGCGCGCTGTGGATCGCTGATGAGCGTCAGACCCAGTTCATTGTCGATCAGATAGTCGGCCAGACCGCTCAACATATGACTGGCCGATTTGCTGCGAAAGCCAACCGAAAAACTCATCGAATGTTCCAGCGACACGCCGTCATGCGGGAAGCCTGGCGGGATGTAAAGGATATCGCCCGGTTGCAGTTCAACGTCAATAATGGGGGCGAACGGATCGGTATGCAGCAGCGCAGCATGTGCAGCGAACTGGCGGTGATTGCCGCGCGCACCGACGCGCCATTGCCGCCGTCCGGAGCCCTGACAGATGAATACATCGTACAGATCGATATGCGGACCGACCCCGCCACCCGGTGTGGAATAACTGATCATGACATCGTCAAGACGCCATTTCGGGATGAAGGAAAATGGTTTGACCAGTTCGGCGACCTGCTGCGACCAATGGTCAACCGCCTGCACGATCAGGCACCAGCCCTGTTCACCCAGATGTTCATACGATTCGAACGGACCATTCTCGGCCTGCCACTGGCCATTGGTTTTGTAAACCAGGCGCGATTCGACTTCTTCCTCACAGGCCAGACCGGCCAGTTCATCCGGGCTGATCAAATCCTGGAAGTGCGGGAAGCCCTGGCGGATCACTACGGGTCTTTGCTGCCAATAGTTGGCAAGAAAGTCGTCGCGGGAAAAATTGGTGAGTTGCAGGATTTGCATAAGAGGTCGGCAGACAGAAGAAACGTCCCTTGTAGCATTGGCCAGTGGTCGAGGGCTTAATCTGGATCAAGAAAGCCGGCGAAAGCAGGAATTATCCGCCTTGGGGGGTGTAGTATCCGGGTCAGGCTTGGGTAATAATCAGATTATCCAAAAGACCACGATCCTGTCGCATTGCGGTTGTGGCATCCCCTCAAAAATACCCAACTTTGGAGCATTTCATGACAAATGGCGTTCAGGAATCAATACCGGCCACCCTCATTCCGGGCGATGGCATCGGTCCGGAAATTACTGAGGCCACACTGGCCGCACTCAATGCATTGGGAGCGCCCTTTGTCTGGGACCGGCAGATAGCCGGAATGGCGGGCATGACGGCCTGTGGCGATCCGCTGCCACCTGCCTGCATCGACAGTATTCGCACAACCCGGCTGGCGCTCAAAGGTCCGCTGGAAACACCGATCGGCGGCGGTTATCGCTCTTCGAATGTACGTCTGCGTGAAGAATTCAAGCTGTACGCCAATCTGCGTCCGGCTTCCACCATCATCCCTGGCGGACGCTTCGATAATATCAATCTGGTGCTGGTGCGCGAGAATATCGAAGGCCTGTACATGGGTTATGAACATTTCATTCCGATTGATGACGATCCGCACGCAGTCGGCATGTCGACCGGGATCAACACCCGCCAGGGTTGCCGGCGCATCTGTCATTTCGCCTTCGATTACGCCATACGCAAAGGTCGCAAAAAAGTCACCGTGGTGCACAAGGCCAACATCATGAAGGCGTTGACCGGTATCTTTCTCGAAACGGCACGTCAGATTTACAATGATCATTACAAAGACAAACTGATCTTTGAAGAAATCATCGTCGACGCCTGCGCCATGAAGCTGGTGATGAATCCCTGGCATTTTGATGTACTCGTGACCACCAACCTGTTTGGCGACATTCTTTCTGACGAGATTGCCGGACTGGTCGGCGGTCTGGGTATGGCCCCCGGTGCCAACATCGGCGAACATGCGGCCATTTTTGAAGCGGTACATGGGTCGGCCCCCGACATTGCCGGCAAGGGCATTGCCAATCCGATTGCCATGATGCTGGCTGCGGGAATGATGCTGGATCACGTGGGGCGGGTTGATCTGGCAAACCGCTTGCGCGCGGCCATCGATGCCACACTCAATCTTGACAACGTACGCACCGGCGACCTTGGCGGCACGGCCAATACCGAACAGTTCACGGCCGCGCTGGTCAGGCGCATCAATCTGCCGGAATAGACTGAGTAGTCAAACGCCACTGTGGTACCTGAAACGACAGGCATCGAATTAAACAAGTCGATGCTTTTTTCAGGGGCATAATTTAATTTTGCGTCACCGCTCAGTACGCCTGGGGCGGCGTACGCATCACCTTATTTCAGGCCCGGCCATATTCTTTTCAACACACCGTCTTTCATCACCGTGTGGTGGCAGATCGCCAGCAGAGCATGCCCGCCTGCCAGAATCAGCAACGAGTTGGCCAGCAAGCCGTGGATATCGACCACCTCTTCGCGCAATTGCTTGTCGGTCGGATCAAAGACAGGCACATGGAACAGGTTAAAGATATTGTCGCCGCGGATCCAGACTGCAGAAATGCCGACAATAGCGGTCAACCCGATGAGCAGATACAGCAGATGATGGCCACCAATTGCCAGCTTGCCAGCCAGCCCTGACGAGGCCGGGGGCAGCTTCATGCCACCCTTCCGTCTCCACCTGAAGCGCAGCACAAAGACCACGGCCAGCACCAGTCCCAGCGTAATGTGCAGGCTTCTGGCATAGACCCGCGGATCCCCTTTGGCAAAGTTATCAATATTCTGACCAAGAATCCACAGCGTCACAATGAGCGCGGCACTGATCCAGTGGTAATGAATTGTTTTTGAGTCATAAGCAGTCGCAGTTGTCATCCTTGTCCCCTGTCGTTTGAATTGATGCCGCATTGATTGAATTGGCAATATGCCAGCCCATTATAAGGGCAGGCGCGACCTGATCATCATCAAAACTTTCTGCATCCTTCAACAGCAGGCACAGATCGAATAAATCGAGACCGGGACATCAGATCAGCTACAATTGACAACTGTTTTACTTCTCCCCCACTACTCCAGGCCGACCTGCCATGTTTTCATTAGATCCTGAAAGTTCAATCCCGCTGGTGGCCCAGATTGTTGAGAATATGAAGGAACTGATTACACAGCAAAAGCTGCGTGCCGGCAGCAAGGTTGCGTCAATCCGACAGTTTGCCGACACGCATCAGGTCAGTTCTTCAACGGTGGTCGAAGCCTATGACCGTCTGGTTGCAGAAGGCTATCTGGTACCGAGGCAAAGTTCCGGTTTTTTTGTACGCAATGTCTCGCGCGGTCTGTACCGCGAACCACAGCAATCCCTGCGCAATATCCGGTTTGATCCGCTCTGGTTCGTACGCAGAGTATGGGAAGAAGCCAGCGCCGAAATTACCCCCGGCTATGGATGGGTTCCCGATTCCTGGGGCGATGACGAATCAGTACGGCGCAGCATGCGCACGCTGGCCGGCAAACCCTCCTCGCAGGGCAACGGTTACGGACTGCCCAAAGGTTTGACTGCGTTACGACTGAAGGTGTGCGACTGGCTGGCAGAACGCGAAATTGCCGCCGCACCCGATCAGGTCCTGCTGACCACCGGTGCCAGTCATGCGCTGGAACTGGTATCGCAATACCTGTTGCGAGCCGGCGATACGGTTCTGGTGGATGAGCCTGGCTACAGTGTAAGCATGTCGAATCTGCGCGCGCGCGGCGCAAAGCTGATCGGCGTACCCTGGACTGCGTCGGGGCCCGATCTGGCTGCACTGGAAGCTCTGGCCCAGGAACATCGTCCACGCGCCTTCTTTACCAACCCGCGCCTGCACAATCCGACCGGTGCCAGCTATACCGCCAATACCGGCCATCGGGTATTGCAGCTGGCCGACAAATTCGATTTCATTATTGTGGAAGATGATGTCTGCGCCGACCTCGATTCCGATGCCAGAAAGAGTCTGGCCTGCATGGACCAGTTGCGCCGTGTGATCTACATCAACAGCTTTTCCAAATCCATTTCGCCGCGCCTGCGGGTTGGCTTCATTTGCGCAGATCCGGACGCAATTGAAGATTTAACGCAAATTAAAATGATGACAGGTCTGACCTCGTCCGAAATTACCGAACGGTTAACACTGGAAATTCTCAACGATGGACGTCAGCGCAAACAGATCAAGGCGCTCAGGGAACGTCTGACCCAGGCGCAGGAGCAGGTCTGCCACAAACTGGAACAGGCCGGCATGGAATTATTTGCCAGTCCGGCATCCGGCCTGTTTGTCTGGGCGCGCCATCCGGATTATCCGGATTCTTCGCTGTTGTGTAACGAAGCGCTGGAGCAGAACATACTGCTGGCCCCCGGTCACCTGTTCATGACCGATGGCAGATCGTCGCCCTGGATGCGTTTCAATGTGGGTTTTTCCGACAGACCGGAACTGTTTGCGTTCCTGAACCGTCAGCACAAGTCTCAGTGATCAGCCTGAAAAGCCTGAATGCCGGTCTGTGCACGACCCAGTATCAAGGCATGAATATCGTTGGTCCCCTCGTAGGTATTGACCACTTCCAGATTCACCATGTGCCGGATGACGCCAAATTCGTCTGAGATGCCGTTGCCACCCAACATGTCTCTGGCCACGCGTGCAATCTCCAGCGATTTGGTGCAGGAATTGCGCTTCATCATGGACGTGATTTCCACCGCCGCCGTACCTTCATCTTTCATGCGTCCCAGTCGCAGGCAACCCTGCAGGGCCAGCGTGATGTCAGTCTGCATGTTGGCCAGTTTTAACTGAATGAGCTGGTTGGCCGCCAGCGGGCGACCGAACTGTTTGCGGTCCAGAACGTATTGCCGCGCAATGTGCCAGCAGTCTTCTGCCGCGCCCAATGCGCCCCACGAAATACCGAAACGCGCCGAATCGAGACAGGTAAAAGGACCTTTCAGGCCACGCACTTCCGGAAAGGCATTTTCTTCCGGGCAGAACACTTCATCCATCACGATTTCACCGGTGATGGAAGTACGCAGGCCGACCTTGCCATGAATGGCCGGGGCAGACAGTCCCTTCCAGCCGGCTTCCAGAACGAAACCGCGGATCGCACCGTCGTCATCCTTGGCCCACACCACGAAGATATCGGCAATCGGACTGTTGGTAATCCACATTTTTGCGCCGGACAGTTTGTAACCACCTTCAACCTTGCGCGCGCGGGTGACCATGCTGCCCGGATCGGAGCCGTGATTCGGTTCAGTCAGTCCAAAGCAGCCGATCAATTCACCGGTGACCAGACGCGGCAGATATTTCTGCTTCTGTTCTTCGCTGGCGAATTTGTAAATCGGCCACATCACCAGCGATGACTGCACACTCATCATCGAGCGATAGCCGGAATCCACCCGTTCGACTTCCCGCGCGATCAGACCATAACTGACATAGTTCAGACCCGAGCCGCCATATTGCGTCGGAATCATGGCGCCGAGCAAACCCAGTTCGCCCATTTCCCGGAAGATGTTTTTATCGGTAGCTTCATGCCGGAACGATTCCAGCACGCGCGGGGCAAGCCTGTCCTGCGCATAACGATGCGCGCAATCACGCACCATATTTTCTTCGTCGGTCAATTGCGCACCTAACAGCAGCGGGTCTTCCCAGTTAAATTTGTTTTTCATGGTTGGTCTGCTTTTCTTTTCTGAGATCGAGGTTTGTGAATATCGATACAGGCACTGAACAGGCCTGTCTGTGGCAGCACAGTGTATGGGCTTACCTGGCTAAACTCCATATACAACTGTCTGGTACTGGCGGCGCACTGTACTGCCTTGAAAACCAGTACACCGACGATTTTGCACGGCAGTGTCGTCGGCTGGGATGCAATCCCAGCATCAACGGTTGAAATGCTGGGATTAAAGGAGTGTGCGCTGGCAGGCGCACACCGTTCCGCAGGCAAGGAGCAATGTTCCTTGAAACCCCTGCTACACCATCCCAGCCTACGACGCATCCCAGCCTACGGGGTCGCCGTTCATGACACAGTAGGTCTAAGCAGGTAATTATGGATTTTTTGCAGCTGGGTGCGACCGCTTAGTCCTGCTGTGTCATAAACGGCAGCACTTACCTGCCGTCCGGTTTTTGGTTATACATTTCCTGCATGCCCTGTGCGAACCGGGCTGCCAGGTTGGTGCGTTTGAGCTTTAAGGTCGGCGTAATCAGGGCGTTTTCTACCGTCCAGGGCTCGAGCGACAACAGCGCCGCTCTCGGTTGCGCGTAATACGGAAAACCTTTGGTCAGTTCACGAATGCGCAGCACCACGGCATGCACAGCCTGCCTGTTCTCCAGACTGTTGCTGTCATCCGGATTCAGGCCCAGTGACCCGGCCAGTTCAGTCCAGTAAGATTTGCTCAGCACCAGCGCACAGCCGATGAAAGGGGCATTGTCGCCGAACACGTAAGCCTGTTCGAAGACGGCATCGTTCATGATGGCCAGCTCCAGATCGACCGGCGCAATTTTTTCTCCGGTCGAGGTGACGATAATTTCCTTGATGCGACCCAGGATGCGCACCCGTCCATCCACAATTTCAGCCTGATCGCCGGTGCGCAGCCAGCCATCCAGCAAGGCCCTGGCCGTGTCTTCGTCGCGTTTCCAGTAGCCGCGCATGACGTTTGGTCCGCGTACCTGCAGTTCGGCGTTGTCACCGATGCGCACTTCCACATTCGACATCGGCCTGCCCACCGTGGACGGGTCATTGTCATTGGGCGCATTGAAGGCCACCACCGGCGACGATTCGGTCATGCCATAGCCCTGGATAATCGGAATCCCGAGTCCCAGAAAACAGTGCGAAATGGTTTGCGACAGTGCAGCTCCGCCGCTGACCGCAATGCGCAGCCTTCCCCCAAACTGGTCGATCAGCTTTTGTGCAATCAGGGGTTGGAAGGCCAGCCACAGCAGTGCATCGAACCATGCGGTCAGTGCATCACCGGCCGGTCTTCCCTGCTCCCTGCAGAACCGGCGCCAGCCTGTGGCAACCGCCATGCCAAACAGAACCGACTGGATGCGTGAGCCGGCCAGCCGGGTCTGGATCACGCTGTAGATGCGCTCATAGACGCGCGGCACGGAAATCAGTATGGTTGGACGCACTTCCAGAAAATCCTGCTGCAGCAGTTTGACTGAACGGGAGTAAGCAACGCAGGCGCCGGCAGCGACCGGCAGATAATAGCCGGCGGTGCGTTCAAACGTGTGCGAGAGCGGCAAAAAAGACAGAAACACGTCACCCGCAACCGGCGCCACACTTTGCAGCACGGCACTCACGTTCGACATGACATTGCGGTGCGTGAGCATCACGCCTTTCGGTTTGCCGGTGGTGCCCGAGGTATACACCAGTGTGGCCAGGTCGGTTTCCTCGGGAGCACGACCTGATCCGGGCAGACCAGATGCTGATGACAGCCAGTTATTGAGCTGCACCAGCCTCACCGACGCACTGCGTTCCGACTCGGGCAGTATCCTGCGGCTCACCACCACCTGTTTCAAGGCCGGCAGTGCCTGCCCGACCTGCTCGATGGCCTGCCATTGCAGGTCGCTGTCGGCAATCAGCAATGAGGCGTCGCTGTCACTCAGAATGTAGGCAATACTGGCCGGATTATCCAGCGCATGCATGGGAACCGGGACGCAGCCTATGGCCATGACGGCCTGATCGATGCATACCGCGTTGACACCATTCGGTAAAAGAATGGCAACGCGCGAGCCGTGCTCCAGCCTGAGTTGGCTCAGGGCGCTGACAAAACCGGCAACCCGCGCGCCGGCTTCCTGCCACGAGGTACTGATCCATTTCCCGTCGGTTTCATCAAACTGACGGTAGGCCTCGCTACCCGGTGTCTGGGCGACCCGCCAGGCAAACAGGTCTGGCAGGGTTTTCAGGCTATCGATTTGCGGGCTCGCGGAAGGCGGATTGAATGTGGTCATGGGCTGGTCAAATGCGTGTTGGATTGGAACGTCAGTATGAATCCGACATTATCCACGCTTTATTTTGCCGTGGGGTGATCTGTGCACTACTATTACAACAGCGCCAATTACCCATTTTGCCGTATTAACCAGGGTCCCCAAATGCAAACCAGTCCAAACCCGGCTTTATTACCTTCGGCTTCCGGTATTTCATTATCGGAATTGATCGGCGCGCTGAGTTACGCTCTTGACATTACCGAAGGCCAGCCGGCCGGGCATTGCGTTCGGTGTTGCTGGATCGGTATGCATATCGGTAAACAAATCGGTTTGCCGGAAGACCAGTTATGGGACCTGTATTACACCCTGTTACTCAAAGATCTGGGCTGCAGCAGCAATGCCGCGCGCATTTGTGAACTGTATCTGACGGACGATCTTCATTTTAAACATGACTTCAAATTTGTCGGCGAGAGTTTGCCGCAGGTGCTGCAGTTCGTTTTTCAGCACACGGGTTTACAGGCCGGTCTGGCGGAACGGTTTCGCAGCGTGTTGACCATTTTGCGCGACGGCAGCAAAATCGCGCATGAACTCATTGCGACCCGCTGTCAGCGTGGCGCCGATATCGCCCGTTTGCTGCGATTTTCCGAACAGGTCGCCAGCGGCATTTACAGTCTGGATGAACATTTCAATGGTCAGGGCAAACCGGAGGGACTGTCCGGTGCGAACATACCGATGTTTGCGCGCATTGCCCTGCTCTCGCAGGTGATTGACGTGTTTTACACAGCCAATGGAAAAGCCGCTGCAGTAGAAGAAGTGCGTTCGCGTTCTGGTCACTGGTTTGATCCGCAGTTGATCGCCGCGTTTGAGACCGTGTCAAACAGCCTGGCGTTTTGGAGCGCATTGAGCGCACCGGATATCGCAATCTCAGTGCAAAAGCTGGAACCGCAAAAATATGAAGTACCCGTGGATGATGATTATCTTGACGATATCGCTGCTGCGTTCGGGCAGGTTGTCGATTCGAAAAGCCCGTACACCAGCGGCCACAGTGCCCGGGTGGCGTTATATACCGACATGATCGCCGAGCAGCTCGATATCTCCTTTGAACGGCGCCGCTGGCTCAGGCGCGCCGCACTGCTGCATGACGTGGGCAAACTGGGAGTCAGTAACAGCGTGCTGGACAAACCGGGAAAACTGGATGACAGTGAATGGGCTCAGGTCAAGCTGCACGCCACCTATACCGAAGTAATTCTGTCACGCATCGGCGCCTTCGCCGAACTGGCCAAAGTCGCCGGCGCGCACCATGAAAGACTGGATGGCAAAGGTTATCCCCATGGATTGAGGCATGAGCAGATCAGTCTGGAAACCCGGATTATCACGACCGCCGATATTTTTGATGCCATTACCGCTACACGACCGTATCGTGGCCCTATCCCCGTGCCCCGCACACTGGAAATGATGGCAGAAAATATCGGCACTGCGATTGATCCGATATGCTTTGAGGCACTTAAAACTTCGTTGGCACGCATGAACAATCTGGAATTGGCCTCAGATCATTGACAACTGAGCCAATTGCGCCTGTGTCATCCCATACAGCGCATCCAGAAAGGCAACCTGAAAACTGCCCGGCCCGGTGGCCTGCTGACCTGCCATTTCGCCGGCAATCCCCATTACCGCCATGGCATTTCTGGCCGCCTGCAGCGCTGACTGATTCACTGCCAGGAAGGCACCGGTGAGGGCACTGGCCGTACAGCCCATGCCGGTTACCCGGGTCATCATCGGAGTGCCGTTCGCGACCCGTAACACGGTATTACCCTCAACAATCAGATCAACTGGTCCGCTCACGGACACCACACAACCGACTGACAGTGACAGGGCGACAGCGTCATTCAACACTTCATCAGGGGTGTGCAGACTGTCGACCCCTTTCGACCCGGAACCGGCAATGACCAGCGCCCTGATCTCGGAGGCATTGCCACGAATGACGGTGGGCTGGATTTCCTGTATCAGCCGGTGCGCCGTGTCGGTGCGAAACCGGGTCGCTCCGCATCCGACCGGATCCAGAACCACAGGCAGATTGCGCCGCTTTGCTTCTTTGCCCGACAGCAGCATGGCGTCTATCCAGGGGGCACTCAGGGTGCCGATATTGAGCACCAGTGCCTGGGACAAACCGGTAATGTCGGCGGCTTCCTCAATCGCGTGAGCCATCAGGGGCGAAGCACCGACGGCCAGCAATGCGTTGGCAGTCGTATTCATGACGACATAGTTTGTGATGTTGTGCACCAAAGGACCGGCGCTTCTGATTTTCTGCACATCGTGCCAGATCAATTGTTGAATTTCCTGATTGTTGACGTTGTTGTTGTCATTCATAGTGCACCTTTTTCAGATTAAGCCCATCAGCAGGCGGCAATGATTGCGCACCATGCACAGCACTGTCAACCTGCCAATCAAACCACGTGGTGTTTCCTGCGCAATTGCCGTTATAATTGCTGCGCCACGGCAGTGGCCAGTTCAGGTTGAGATGAACGGCGACCCCGTAGCATCAACGGTTGAAATGCTGGGATTGCATCCCAGCCTGCGTCATACCCAACGATTTCAACTTGACCAGAGTAAAAATTCAACGCAGATCACCCTCTTGGACACTACATGGATAGTTTGAAAAAATATTATCTGCTGCTCGTTATGAGCCTGCTTTCGTCCTGTTCAACCTACCAACCCAAAACCTTGCCGACGCAGTCCTCACTGCCGGACACTGTTCCTCATCTGATCATCGATGGGCACAATCATTTTCCTGCACTCACCGCACATCCGTTTGATCCGACCCATGGTCTGGACATGGACGGCGTGGCACTCGTGGCAGTACTGAACAACCCCGACCTGACCATGGCCCGCGACGATGCAAGCATCGCGCGCGCCCAGGCGTTTGCTGCCGGCCTGCTGCCCGACCCGCAACTGGCCCTGTCCCATGATCTGTCCAATACCGGCGGCCCTGGTTCAACCAAAGCCTTCAGTGCCGGATTGAGTTATGACTTTCTGGCGTTGCTGACCTGGCACGCCAACGCAGCGGCCGAGCAGGCCGAACTCAAAAAAATCGACCTGAATCTGCTTTGGCAGGAATGGCAGGTGGTGGCCCAGGCGCGCGTGCTGTATGTGAAACTGACTTGCGCCGAGCGGCTGCAAACGCTGCTGGAATCAGGCCGCGATCTGTTTTTGCAGCGCGTTGGCAACAACCGCATTGCGGTCGATAAAAAGCTGATCGGCAACGATGCCGCGCTGCCTGACCAGGCTGCGCTGCAGGATGTGCAACGACAGCTCAACGATCTGGCGCGGCAGACCAATCAGAACCGCCACGATCTGAACGCACTGCTCGGCGTCAGTCCCCTTGCCCGGATTGTCCTGCGCAACGGCGCGCCGTTGCCGCAGCTTGACGATGCAGCTATTGTCGAAGAAATTGCCCGCCTGCCGCAACACCGTCCCGACCTGCTGGCGCTGCAATCCGGCTTTGATGCGCAGGACCAGCGCTACCGCGCAGCGCTGATTGCACAGTTTCCGGCACTGAATATTGGCTTTACCCGAGCGCGTGACAATACCGGCGTTTTTTCCAACGGTCTGGGAGTCACACTGTCCCTGCCGCTGCTCAACCGCAATCGCGGCAATGTCGCCATCGAGCAGACCACGCGCGACCGACTGGCAGATGAGTATCAGCAGCGCCTGGACAGTGCCAACAGCGACATCCACCGTTTGCTCGAGGAACGGCGCATCAATGCAGGCCAGCTCAAGGAAATTCAGGCCACGCTTGGCCAGTTTGGCCGCATGGCAGACAATGCCGATACGGCACTGCAAAAAAATATTATCGACACGCTCATTGTCAGCAGTGCGCACAGCACGCTGCTGGCCAGGCAGGTTGAAGAACTCGGCCTGCAGCAGGCCATGCTGGAACAGCAGGTCGCCTTGCTGACGCTGATCGGTGGTGCTTTGCCTGTACAACCCAATCTGGAACAGAACCAACCATGAAAAACAAAAAATTTGCAGCCATACTGCTGATCCTGTGCGCCCTTTTGGCCGGCGCTCTCACCTGGTGGTCCAGGCATCACGCAGCCGTTGCAGAAGGCGCCGGGCCGGCACCTGAAGCCCTCAGCGCACTGATAAAAACCCAACCAATCCAACAGCAAAACATCGATTCAACCCTGCTGGCTTTTGGCGAGGTACTCAGTGCCAAAATTGATACGCTCAGTTTCCCGCAGGCCGGGCAGGTTACGGTGCTGCAGGTACAGGCCGGCCAGCAGGTCAGGCGTGGCCAGACGCTGGCTGTGCTGGCGACCGATCCGGCAACCTTTGCAGCCTATCAGCAGGCGGATTCAGCGCTGAACTTTGCGCGCGCCGAACTCAAACGCGAAGAGGAACTGTTTTCCCTGAAGCTGCTCACCCAGACCCAGCTGGAAACAGCCCGAAAACAGCTCAGTGATGCTGAAGGCACTCTGGCTGCACAAAAAAAACTCGGCGCCGTGGCGGAAAACGCCCAACTGACAGCACCAACGGATGGTGTCATCACTGCACTGGTCGCAGCGCAGGGTGACCGTCTGGCTGCCGGCAGCGCAGTCGTGCAGATGGGCGAATCGGACCGGTTGCGCATCCAGCTCGGTATTGAGCCCTCACTGCGCCATCTGGTCAAGGCCGGCATGAAGGTCACACTGGCACCGGTCCAGAATCCGGACCAGAGCGTTGCCGCGAAAATAGCCGACATACAAACCATCGTCGATCCCAAAACCCAGCTGGTGAATGCCATCGTACTGCTGCCGGCGTGGGCCTCTGCCAGTCTGGTTGCCGGCATGCACGTGCAGGGCACGATACGGCTGGGTCAGCAGCAGGCCTGGCTGGCACCGCGCGCTGCGGTGCTGTCCGATGAAAAAGGCAGTTACATTTTTCAGGTCGCCGGCGCCAAGGCCAAACGCGTGGCCGTGACCACCATGAGCGAAACCCCCACCCAGTTCGGCATTGAAGGACCGATTGATGCCGCCCTGCCGCTGGTGGTACTGGGCAATTACGAACTGGAAGATGACATGGCGGTGCGGGAGAGTGGAAAATGAGTATCGGACAGTGGCTTCAATCGCACCGCCGATCGGTTCTGTTTTTATTTGCCATGCTGGCACTGGCCGGCGCCGTTGCGGCCTTCCGGTTGCCGGTGTCGCTGTTTCCCAACGTGGATTTTCCGCGCGCCGTTGTCTCGCTTGATGGCGGTGACCAGCCGGCCGAACAGATGGAGATGCTCGTCACGCGACCCGCAGAAGATGCCGTGCGCCGGGTACCGGGGGTACGCGATGTACGCTCGACCACCAGCCGCGGCTCGGCTGAAATCTCGGTCAATTTTGACTGGGGACGCGACATGGCGTCGTCCGCCCTGCAGATTAATGCAGCCATTGCCCAGGCACAGCTGCCGGCTGGCATTGCCGTCATGACGCGACTGATGGACCCGACCGTCTTTCCGATCTCCGCCTACAGTCTGACCTCTGACACCGTATCACCGGTGACGCTGCGCGATCTGGCCCAGTATCAGATCCGGCCTTTGTTGTCCGGCATCGATGGCGTCAAGCAGGTCGTGGTTCAGGGTGGTGCGACGGAAGAATACCGGGTCACGGTCGACCCCAAAAAACTGTGGGCTGTCAATCTGTCGTTCGATGATGTGGCGCGCATACTGACCAACGCCAATGTGATCACGGCCGTCGGCCGGCTGGAAGATCATTACAAGCTGTTTCTGGCGATCTCGGACAGCCGGCTGAAAACACTCGAACAGATCCGCCAGACCATTTTAGTCAACCAGTCCGGCGCCATGATACGGCTGGGTGACGTGGCAACCGTTGAACAGGCCACCACACCGGAATGGATACGCATCACCGCCGACGGCAAAAACGCCGTACTGTTTTCGGTATATCAGCAACCTGGCAGCAACAGCGTACAGATCGTGCGCGATATCAAAACCAGGCTCGATGCAGCCCGCGACCAGTTACCGCAGGGCGTAACCATTTCCAACTGGTACGATCAGAGTCAGCTGGTACTGGAATCGGCCTTCAGTGTGCGCGATGCGGTACTGATCGGCATTGTGCTGTCGGCGCTGGTGCTGATGTTTTTCCTCAGGAATCTCAAGGTCACCCTGATCGCCATCATGGTGGTGCCGGCGGTATTGTCAACGACGGTGGTACTGCTCTATATACTGGGCATGAGTTTCAATATCATGACACTCGGCGGCATGGCTGCCGCAGTCGGTCTGATCATCGATGATGCCATTGTGATGATCGAACATATCATGCGCCGGCTGCAGGGCAACAGCGGCGCAGCAGCAGACATGCACGAGCGGGTACTGAAAGCATCGCTGGAATTCATGCGGCCGCTGGCCGGCTCGAGTGCCTCGACGCTGGTTATCTTCGCACCGCTGGCCTTTCTGAGCGGTGTCACCGGTGCCTTTTTCAAAGCGCTCTCGCTGACCATGGCCGCTGCGCTGTTCATTTCCTTCCTGATCACCTGGCTGGCAGTGCCGTTGCTGGCCGACCGTTTTTTAAAGCACGCGGATGCGCAGGCACACCCCCAGTCGCGCCTGCTGAACTGGCTGCACCGTCATTATGCGTCGTTCATGCAGCGCCTGATTGCGCGACCGCTGCTGCTGTTAATCGGCGTCATTCCACTGCTCGCGCTGGGTCTGTTCGCCTTTACACAGGTTGGTTCCGGCTTCATGCCCTCCATGGATGAAGGCGGGTTCGTGCTCGACTATCGCAGCGAACCCGGCACGGCGCTGTCGGAAACCGACCGGCTGCTGCGTCAGGTTGAAGCGGTGATCAAGGCCACACCGGACGTGGACACCTATTCACGCCGCACCGGCACCCAGCTCGGTGGCGGCATCAGCGAAGCCAACGAAGGCGACTTTTTCATCCGGCTGAAAAAAACCGACCGGCGCGGGGTCGATGAAGTCATGGACGAGATCCGCAGCAAGGTCGAAGCGACGGTGCCCGGACTGAAAATCGAAATGGCGCAACTCATGGAAGATCTGATCGGCGACCTGACCGCGGTGCCGCAACCGGTGGAAATCAAGGTGTTCTCCGACAGCCCGGAGCAACTGGTCAGCGCGGCCAACGCGATTGCAGAAAAGATCGGAAAAATCCCCGGCGTGGTCGATGTCAGAAACGGCATCAATCCGGCCGGCGATGCACTGGAAATTCATGTAGACCCGACCCGTGCTGCGGCCGAGGGCATGGACGTCGATGCCATTACCAAAACACTGGACAACATCCTCTCCGGCACAGTGGTAACCCAGGTGGCCAGTGGCGTAAAAATGATCGGCGTGCGGGTCTGGGTTCCGAAAGCTGCGCGCAATTCAGATACCGACCTGATCAACCTGCCCATTCGTGCCCCCGACGGACACGTCTTCCCGTTGAGCCGGGTGGCCACGGTCCGGCCGGCGCTCGGCCAGCCGCAGATTTCACGTGAAAATCTGAAACGCATGGTTGCCGTCACCGGCCGTATCTCCGGGCGCGATATGGGTTCCGTGATTGCCGATGTCAAGCAGGTCATGGCGCAGAAAAACATTCTGCCCAAGGGCAGTTACTATCAGCTCGGTGGCCTGTACGAGCAGCAGCAGATTGCCTTCAAAGGATTGATGGCCGTGTTTGCCGCCGCCAGTGCGCTGGTATTTTTACTGCTGCTGTTCATGTATGAAAGTTTCCGGCTGGCGCTGTCCATCCTGCTGACCGCCCTGCTGGCGGTGTCTACGGTATTTATTGGTTTATGGGTGACCGGTACCGAGCTCAATATTTCAGCGATGATGGGCATGACGATGATCATCGGCATGGTCACCGAAGTCGCCATCTTTTATTTTTCCGAGCAGCAGGAACTGGTGCAGGATATTGCCTTGCCCGAATCGATTGTTCAGGCAGGGATTAACCGGATGCGACCGATTACCATGACGACACTGGCTGCGATTCTGACCCTGCTGCCACTGGCTCTGGCCATTGGTCAGGGCTCGGAAATGCAGCAACCGCTGGCCATAGCCATTATTTCCGGCCTGATTTTCCAGTTGCCGCTGGTGTTACTGGTGATGCCGGCACTGTTTTTTGCCATGAATAAAAAATCCTGAACGGTATTTGATTTGAATCATCTGACAAAACCTCCGTTTCGGCTGGGATGCGTCGTAGGCTGGGATGCGTCCTCCGTACTTTCAATCGAAAGATTTCAACTAGACTGACTACGCGGGAATGAGCGAATGTGCAAAATCAATTGTCCTTACTTCTCGTTACGGCTTTGTTGAATTTCTCTGGCACTGACCACTTGGGCCGGTGCGGCAGTCTTCTCGGATTTTTCGGTACGACGCGCCTTGAGCGCATTGCTCAGTTCAGTCGGACAGTCGATGGCCGGTGCCATACCCACGTTGATTGTCGCCAGCGCGGCGGCCGGCAGTGCCACGGCGGCCAGTGCAATTGCAGCGCCAGCGCGCAGCACGATTGGTCCTTTGTAAGGGCCGATGTCGGGCTTATCGAAACTGCCCTGGGCATACAGGGGTGTGCGCAGGGAAAAGATGCGCATGCCCTTGGATTTGAGCCGCAAATCCAGATTCAGCAGTTCGCGTGACAGATCGATGTCGCCGGTCACGTTCACAACGGCATCATCCGTATCGACGACGAAACGGCGCACGTCGGCCACGCCCTGAGTGACACCAAAATCGCTGACCAGACAATTCAGCCGCACCTGCCGGTCGCCAAACATTTTGACAAACAGCACATTGGCAACATTCAATCCGGCTTCCTCCAGAACGTAGTGACTGACCGTTGCCTGACTGATAGTTGCAGTCAGCTCGCCGTTCGAGCTGGCCAGTATCGAGGCCACCGAATTGCCGTGCCCGGTCAGGGCGGCATCGCCGTTAATTTCTCCCAGACTTGCATGGGTTGATTCCAGCGCGGGGAACAGTTCACGCAGCTGCAGCTTGCGCACCGCCATTTTTATTTGCGCATCAATCGGTGACTTGCGACCATCCAGCGTGATATTGGAGGTAACGTCACCACCGGCCAGGCCGAAATACAGCGGTGTGAGCCTGAGTACCTTGTCTTGCAGAAAAACCTCGGTAGCGATGTTGTCGAGCGCAATGCCATGGGTGCGGATCAAATGTTTGCCGCTGAATTTCACGTCAGCGTCCAACGCGCCCCATGGCTCGGTATTGAATTGCTGAACCGGCAGAACTTTTCCTTCCGGCGGCACCGGCGCATTGAGAGGCGCTTTTTTATTTTCAATTTGATTGCCACCGGCGCCGATAATCGGCCCCAGATCATCCAGGCGCAACTGATTCGATGTGATGGCACCACGCAACAGTGAACGCGACTGGCGATAGTTATAAGTCAGTGAACCTGCCATGTCGCTGGCCCCGACAGTACCGGTGAAATTCTGATAGGTCCAGTTCCAGTTGCCACGATCCTTTTGTCCCAGCAGGCGGCCATGGGTGGTATAGGCGGCGGTATGGGGCAGGAGCACGCCGGTCAGCGGATACAGATCGGCCAGACTGGTCCCGCCCAGTGTCAGCGCCACATCAATACCGGACGGAGCGGACGGATCTGTGATGGCGCCATTGAATGCAATTTTGTTTGCGCCAAGCTGGATCTGAGCCTGAACCGGAAATACCGTGTGGGTGTTTTCCAGCGTCAGTATGGCACCCAGCTGGCCACTGCCGGACACGGGTGCATGACGATAGGTACCGTCCAGAACAAAACGCAGGTCGAATTGCCGGCCTGGCCGGGTATGCCGGGTTGAATCGGATGGGAGAGCCGGATCACCGGCAATCGAAACGGCACGCGCGTGCATGTCGAGATTGATCGTGTCATCGACAAAGTGTACATTGCCGTTGGTGAAGGCCAGACGCCGGATCTGCACTTTCCACGGCGTCGGCCCATTGTCCTGCAATGCCCAGCTCAGGCTGCGGTCAGCGCGTCGTTCAAGCGCTGCCATCGGAGCATCCAGATCAAGTTCCTGCACCGCCACTTTCATATTCAGCAGTTCCAAAGGCTTTAACAGGATCACGACGCGACGTGCGCTGGCCATGTCGGTACCAACATGACTCCAGGATGGATTGCCGATATGCACATCGTCGGCGCTGATGCGCAGCATGGGCATGCTGGTCAGATAGCTCTGCCAGTCATCGACACCGGATCCGGATACCAGTTGCAGCTTCAGATCACCATTGATGACAAAGGTGCGACCGGTGCTGTCCGAGACTTTGCGGTTAATGGTGGGCCTAACCGTATTCCAGTCGTAGTTCAGCAGCAAGGTGATCAAACCGGCCCCGCACAGCAACAGGACAGCGATAAGTGAGAACAGAATTTTGAGCGGTTTCAAAGCGGCGACTTCTCCTGATTGTTGGGTCCCGGGCGAAGCTAGTAGTCAGTCAACCTAATTTCTATAGCTATAAATCGTGTCTTTTTTCGCCTGGCTTCGTTGCTCGTCCTTGCTTAGCTAGCTAAGCGGCGTCCTCACGCCTTGCCAGACAAAAAAATCCATCAATTTCTAACTACAGAAATTAGGTTGACTGACTACTAGGAGCCTGCGCCGGATATGGTTGCACTTTAGCGCAGATACCGGTCTGATTCAGTACGTTAGCGCACCTTGAGGTTATCTATAGCTCGCAGTTATTGACGTCAAAATTCAGAACTGAGGTAAGATGCGGCAGTGCCGATTTGACTTGACTGGACCATGCAAAGCGATCTGTTTGATAACCCAGGCAATGACCTGAACTTCAATATCCTGCCCAAAGATGGGCGTGCACATTATTTGCCTGCACTGTTCAACGCAGCGCAATGTACTGATTTATTCAATGTGCTTACAGGCTCTGTGCAATGGCGCGCTGATCAGCTTGTGTTGTTCGGCCGCAAGGTCACTACCTTGAGAAAAGTGGCATGGATAGGCGATGATGGCTGTTCTTATACGTATTCCGGCGTTCAAAAAATTCCCCAGCCGTGGACGCCCGAACTGTTATTGATCAAAGACAGGCTCGAACAGGTGTGCGATTGTGAATTCAATTCATGCCTGCTCAATCTCTATCACGATGGCAGCGAAGGCATGGGCTGGCACAGTGACGATGAAAAGGAATTGGACAGCAACACACCGATTGCCTCCCTGAGTCTGGGCGGGGTGCGCCGGTTTGCGTTTCAACACAAACAGGATAAAACCGGCGTTGCCCTTTTTCTGGAAGAAGGCAGCCTGTTGATCATGCATGCACCGACTCAGCAATACTGGAATCACAGCCTGCTCAAAACCAAAATGCCGGTGGCAGCACGTATTAACCTGACCTTCAGAAAAATAATTCACATCAATCCATGAAAAAAAAGATCGCAATCATAGGCGCCGGCATGGCCGGACTGACATTGGCCAACCGTCTGAACCCGCACGCCGACGTGGTCGTATTTGAAAAGTCGCGCGGCGTGGGCGGACGCATGTCAACCCGGCATGCCGACCCGTTCAGTTTTGATCAAGGTGCGCAATTTTTCACGGCACGCAACAAGCGGTTCGGGCAATTCCTTGCTCCCCATGTCGCCTCCGGTCTGATTCGTGAATGGGCTGGCAAAGCGATCACGCTGGATCCGGAGCGCAAGGTCGCTGACCGTCTCTGGTTTGAACCTCATTACACGGCCTGTCCGGGCATGAACAGTCTGTGTCAGGAAATGGCGCAGGGTATCGAGGTTATTCTGAATTGTGAAGTCGCACCGCTGAACCAGAAACGCGCCGGCACCTGGGACCTTTTCGATACCCGGGATCGCAGTCTTGGCAATGTCGATCTGGTGATTTCAACCGCCCCACCGGTGCAGACCTGCCGGCTATTTGATTCCTTCCTGTCGCCAGCCTCACCGCTGCGTCACAGCACCATGCTGGCCTGCTATACCCTGATGTTCGGCCTGCACAAAAAATGGGGCAAACCGTGGATAGCGGCAAAAATCAATAACAGTCCACTGGAATGGCTCTCAGTCAATTCCAGCAAACCGGGACGCAACCATGACGTCACCAGTATCGTGGTGCATGCCAATAACAGCTGGGCGCAACAGCACGTGGATGAGGATCCCGTCACGGTTGAGAAATTTCTGCGCGCTCAGCTAAGCCTGGTGCTCGATCTGGACCTTGACGCGCCGGATTATTTTTCCCTGCATCGCTGGCGTTACGCCCTGCTTGACAAGGCGCATGACGATAAAAGCCGTGATTTACCGTTCCATGACCGGGAGCTGCAACTGGCCAGCGTTGGCGACTGGGGCAGCCGATCCAGAATTGAAGATGTCTGGGTCGAAGCCAACCTGCTGGCGGATCAGATTCTTGGCTGATTGATCGCAGTCTGTCTGGTCCTGCTGTGTCATGAACGGCGCACCCGTAGGCTGGGATGCACCCGTAGGCTGGGATGCAATCGTAGGCTGGGATGTAATCCCAGCATTTCAACCGTTGATGCTGGGATTGCATCCCAGCCTACGACACATCCCAGCCTACGACGCTTCCCAGCCTACGACGCTTCCCAGCCTACGACACATCCCCGCCTACGTCCGTCATGGTAACGACGGAATAAAAATTGAACTTTTAAATTTATGGCGCAGTTCTCCAAACCGCGCCATAATTGCGCCACATTTCTCTTAAACGGCGCCATATTCATTATGTCATCGACAACAGACCTGCTCCACAGTATTCAGTCATCCAAACATGGAGTGGCGTTGGCTGAACTTCTGGCTATGCACCCTGACATCACCAGACGTACTGCTCAGCGACACATAGCCAGGTTCGCAGAAAGCGGCCAGGTCAACGCGCTGGGTGAAGGCAGAGCACGCCGCTATTTCCCTGCCCTGACTCAGTCTGACGTGAAGACTCCCGCCGTCAGAGTCGATATTTTCCCTGGCTATATTCCTCTGTCCGTTGACAGCCTGGACGTCCTGGCCTATATCGAACAGCCTGTGGAAGCAAGAAAACCTGTGGGTTACCAACGTGATTTTATGGATGCCTATCATCCAAATGAAACCTGGTACCTGTCCGACTCACTGCGCAGTCAATTACACAGAATGGGCAGAACTGCGGACGTTGATACGATCCCGGGCACATACAGTCGAAGCATTTTGAACCGGTTGCTGATCGATTTATCCTGGGCATCAAGCCATCTGGAAGGCAACACCTACTCACGACTCGATACACGTGAACTTATTCTGCATGGCAAGACCGCACGTGGCAAAGCCGCCATCGAAACGCAAATGATTCTGAATCATAAGACGGCAATCGAACTGCTGGTCGACAACACCGACAGTGCCGAATTCAACCGCTACACCTTGACGAACCTGCACAGTGCACTGGCGGAAAACCTGCTGCCAAACCCGGCGCATGAAGGACGAATCCGGCAGCACGCTGTCAGCATCGGGAAAAGTGTCTACCGCCCATTGTCCGCGCCACAATTGATCGAAGACGCATTTGACGCACTGCTCGGCAAGGCAAACCAGATTCGTGACCCTTTCGAACAATCATTCTTCATGATGGTGCATCTGCCCTATCTGCAGCCCTTTGCAGACATGAATAAACGCGCATCGCGTCTGGCGGCAAATTTGCCGCTGTTCCGCGCCAATTTATGTCCACTTACTTTCCTGGACGTGCCTGAGCAGGCCTACAGCCGCGCTACGCTTGGCGTCTACGAAATGACCCGGGTCGAATTACTGCGCGATCTGTATTTGTGGGCTTATGAGCGATCAACTCAGGAATATCTCGCAATCCGACAGGAACTCGCAGAACCAGATCCCCTGCGTCTGGCCTGGCGTGACCTGATCAAACAAACTGTCCGTGAGGTCGTCTTACACCCCAATCTTGAGCCGCTATCCATTATTCTGAGTTCCGTGACCAGACGTATTCCAGCGGATGAGCAAAACGCCGTGCAGGCGCTGATTGTCGAAGAACTGCACCGACTGCACGAGGGTGTGCTGGCTCGCTATGGCCTGCGTGCGTCAGAATACGTCACCTGGAAGGCTGCACATGGACGCTGACGGAGCGGACCCAGGCCTGATCAACTCATTAATTCAGTTTTAAACCAGACAACTTCCACCATCCCGGCAGCAACTTCCGAATCTGTGCCTGCCCAAACCGGTCATCAATCAAATAAATCACACCACGATCTGACGTAGTGCGTATCACGCGCCCGGCGGCCTGCACGACCTTCTGGACGCCGGGGTAAAGATACGTGTAGTCATACCCGGCACCAAACAACTGCTGCATGCGCTGTTTGATCTGCTCATTGACCGGATTGATCTGCGGCAGGCCCAGGGTGGCGATAAACGCGCCGATCAGGCGTGCACCAGGCAGATCAATGCCTTCGGCAAAAGCACCTCCCAGCACCGCAAAGCCGACACCCTGACTGGTGTCGGTAAAGTTGGCCAGGAATTCACGGCGGGCCTGTTCATCCATGCGTCTGATCTGGGTCCAGACAGTGACGCCGGCACACCGTTCCTGAAACAGGCTGGCAACCTGATCCATATATTCAAAACTGCTGAAGAACGCCAGATAATTGCCTGGGGTTTTCTGATATTGTGCCGCCATCAAATCAACGATCGGCAGCAGTGAATTGCGCCGGTCGGCATAGCGGGTGGAGACGCTGTCGACGACATTGACCGACAATTGATCCGCGCTGAACGGCGAGTCAACATCAATCCACGCGGTGTTGTCAGGCATGCCGAGCAGATCGGCGAAATAATTCCAGGGACTTAAGGTGGCCGAGAACAGGGTACTGGTATGGCAGGCGGTGAAGCGGGATTTCAGGAACGGGGCCGGGACAATATTGCGCAGGCAAAGTATGGCATCCCCAGCGGCGCAGGTCAGATCCACGATCGAGTGTTCAGCAACACTTTCACCCAGACGGTTAAAGAGCAAGGCATCGAAATAGAATTGCTGCAGCTCCGGAACCACAACGGTGGGATGGTCGGCAAAATAGCTGCCGATCTCGGCGCACAGCGTGACGAGCGCGCTGCAGAATTTCTCAGGAAGTGCCGCAAGGACCACATAATCACCTGCTGCATTTTTTTCCAGCTGACGCCACTGGCGCTGGAGCCGGTCAAGTGATTTTTTCAGTACACCCGGAGCCTGTTTGCGCACTGCTTTGAATTGACGCGCACTGAGTTGTGCCGAATACATGGCGCGCGCTCTGGACACCAGATTGTGCGCTTCATCGACCAGCAGACCGGTCTTCCAGCCGTTGGCCACACTCAACCCGTACAGCATGGCATTCAGATCGAAATAATAGTTATAGTCACCGACGATGACATCGCACCACTTTGCCATTTCAGTACTCAGATAGTAGGGACAAATCTGATGGGCCAGCGCCACGGTGCGCAACTGCTTCTGGTCCAGCAGCGGCACTTCCAGAGCGGCCTGGCGCGCCTCGGGCAGGCGATCATAAAAACCGTTGGCCAGCGGGCAGGAATCACCGTGGCAGGCCTTGTCCGGGAATTCACAGGCATTGGCTTTGGCAACCAGTTCAAGTGCACGCACGGTCCCGGTCGGCAATTTTTCCTGCAGCGTTTCAAGGGCATGCAACGCCAGCTGGCGACCCGAAGTTTTGGCTGCCAGGAAGAATATTTTATCGAGTCCATGCTCTGCACTGGCTTTCAGCATCGGGAACAGACTGCCTATGGTTTTTCCGATGCCGGTCGGTGCCTGTGCCAGCAGAGCGCAGCCACGGTTGCTGGCCCGGTAGATGGCTGCGGACAGATCGCGCTGACCTGTTCTGAAGGTCGGATGCGGAAAAGCCATCGCTGCAAAGGCCAGATCGCGTTGTGTGCGATGGGCCAGCTCCTGTTTTGCCCAGGTCAGAAATCTGTCGCACAGCTGGTTGAAAAATACGGACAGACTCTGTGCCGTTTCCGTTTCCACCAGCTGCGTTTCCTTCTGGGTGTCGATATTAAAATAAATCAGCGCCACACGAATCTCGGACAACCCCAGCTGCACGCACTGCAGATGGGCATAGACTCTGGCCTGGGCCCAATGCAGTTGCGTATGGTTGGCCGGTATGGCGCTGACGTCGCCGCGACAGGTTTTGATTTCCTCGATCTGCTGACGTTCGGGGTCGTAGCCATCAGCACGACCGCGGACCTGCAGCTCCTGACAAGATCCTTCCAGACGCACTTCACGCTGATAACCGGCTGCGCGCCGCGCGGTGACTTTGCCGTGCCCTTCAATGCCTTCCTGCGCTGAAGGAGATGGCGTAAAGCGCAGATCAAGATCACCCTGTCTGGCGCTGAATTCGCACAAAGCGCGCACGGCCACTGTATAGGTGCCGGGGTTCACCGGCTGTCCTCAAGCCAGTCCAGATAGCACACCGAGATCGGCATCTGATGCAGCGCGCAGTATTCGATGAGACGCTGCTGGTTATCCTGCAGCCTGTCGCCCGGCCCTTTGACTTCAATCATGTTGTAGCGTTTTTCGTTGGGCCAGAACTGGATCAGATCCGGGAAGCCGCTGCGGTTGGCCTTGATGTCAGACAGGATACGCCGGAACCAGTGACCCAGATGCTGGGCAGGAATGCAGGTCAGGGCCAGCCCGAGCAGATCCTGATCGATCATCTCCCAGAACACGAACGGCGACTGGATACCGTACTTGAGCTCATAGGTTTGCCGAATCGCGGCGATGTACTCCTGCGTCTCCAGTTTGGCCAGGCAAAGCGCGAAGTCCTCCTGGCGTCGCGCATGGAAATCTTCGCTGGTCAAATCCACCGGACCGCGATGAAACGGATGGAAGAACGCCCCGGGTATCGGTTTGAACACAGCCGGCCAGCACAGCAGGCCAAACAGGGAATTGATCAGCGTATTTTCGACATAAAAAACCGGCACATCGTCCCGGGTCAGGTGATCCCTGACGACGCCTTCGACGAAAAACGGTGCGGCAGGATAAGCCAGTCGCAATGCAATCGTATCGACTCTGGCTGGTGCGGGTGAGGCCGGTTTCTGATACCCCAGTCTGCGATTCAGACGTGGCGCACTGCGCTGCAACTGCTGCAGTTCAGCCTCACTCTCCGGCGCGGCCAACGCAACATTGAGGAGTTGCAATGCTGCCGCACTTTGTCCTGATTTTTCCAGAACCCGCACGGTGCGCAGTCTGGTGCCGGGATACGATGTCATTGCATAGACCGCCAGCGCCTGTTCCCAGTCTTTCTCCTTTTCCGACTGCTGACCCAGCTGGAACAGCAGTTTGTCGCGACGCCGGTTAATCCAGTCATTGTCACTGACGATGCCGGCCAGTTCCTGCAATACCAGTGCCACCGGCTGTTCGCTGTGAAACAGGTCACGACAAACCTGCAGGGCAAGGTAATCATCGATATCACGCCGGGTCCGAAAACCGCGTGACTCAGCCGAGAACGGGATAGTCTCATAGCGGTAGATACCCAGATCAGAGAGCACGAATTCTGACCAGTCCTGATGCCAGTTGCCAAAGAAAATCAGCCGCAGCCGATCGCACAGCGCCCTGCTGCCGATATGTACCACCATATCGGCGGACTCCGGGCACCAGGCCGACCAGGGTTTGACTTCGTCAAATGTGCTGCGCAGCGTATCGAGCTGTTCTGATTTTCTCAGCTGTTTTTGCCCAGGGGCAAGCGAGAAGGCGCACGCAATTTCCGGTTTTTGCAGCAGCTCAAAGAGTTGATCGAGCGTGAGCAGCGGATCGGGCCCGAGCCATCCGGCCTCGATCAATGGCAGCACCGCCGAGTGGGTGTCACCGAGCTCGGCATAATTCAGTTTGCTCAGCCGGAAGTAGTCACCCTTGCGCATGATCATGCGCACAAACAGGCCACGCGCTGCTTCTGGCAGACCGGCAAAGTCGGCAATGAATGCGCGCTCTTCGGGTATCAGTACATCGTCGTAGCGTTCACTGACCCAGTCCAGGACTGACTGGAAATTATTCAGGTAGTACAAAGGGTTCAGCGGGTTGAGTAATGCCTGGTCCATGAAGTGCGCACTGTGATGAAAACTGGTTTGACGTACTGTATTTTTATACAGTATATCAAGCTCGATACAAGTTTCATAGAAATAGTTATCGGCAGGCGGCCAGCGTGGCTGAAATGCCTGGTCCGGATCAATCCAGGATTGGTTAACGAATTAAAAAATCACTGCTGATGTGCGCTTCAGTTGGAATTTTCGGTGACGGCAAATTGTCGGCCTCATGGCTGATTGTGTTGAGTTAAACGGTTTCTTCAGACCGAATTGACAGTCGAAAGTTTTAGTGGGGATGCCTGCATTGTGCCCTTAAGCGACAGATGGCGCTCTCGGAACCAGTCATTCAAATTTCGTTTTATAAATTTGTGGATCTCTCCCGATAAATGATAAGTTTGGGCCGTGATTGTATTTAGACACCAATAAACCCGGGAAGTTTAGATGCCTTGGCATCGAAGGTCGCCGTCGCACGGCACCCCAGCCGTCTATTTTTGGCTCCAATCATGCAGTCAGCGAAATCGGCATTTGCGTCCCTCCAATTGAAAAGCGCCTCCTCAATGGCCGACTCATCCTCAAGTTGCACATCAGTCGCGTCAAGCAAGCTCGAAATGGTTTCAATGATAAGATTTTTCGGCAAACTATATCGACTGCGTAACACCCATTCGGTTTCCATGAGCACCAACTGACTGATAAGAACACTTCGCCCAGTCGCGACTTCGCGTTTGATTAGTTTTCGAACTTTTTCAAATTGCAGCTCATCGTCACGAACCAAAAAACGAACGAGAACATTGGTATCAATTCCGAGCATCATCGCGATAATTTCTCAACCGGTACTGGTTTACGACCCTTCTTGTGTAACGCACCCGCCAATTCCGTAACACTCCTTGATTTTAAGCGCATTACTACCGTGGAATCAGGCATCAAAGTAAAGGTCATTCGGTCGCCGGCTTTCATGCATAGGCTATCCCGAATTTCTTTGGGAATCGTCGTTTGACCTTTACTGGTAAGTGTTGCATCGTTTGACATTTCGATCTCCTTTTATCCTTACAAAAGTTATTTTAGTAAGGAAAATAAACAAATGCAATCTCTATTTTGTCCAACTTCGAACTGACGGCTTGGTGCCGTCTACAGCCAAACGTTTTGACACAACCTTTGCCGTCCCCTACTCAAATAATTCCTGACAGTTAGCGTATCGGTCGATCAACATGACGAAATTTGAAAACAAGAAAACCGGCAAAGAAAATTCCACATGGTACTGAAGCTAAATTCGGAATAGCCCACGGTTCGCCCGTTATTATTGCAAGGCAATCAACGGCAAAATCAAGTTGGAAGTCCCAATATCCTTGAGTCAGGATACAACCAAATAGACAAAAAGAACAAATCAACCAATAGTGTTTGCGAAAAACGAGCAATGTACAAACGCTCCAGACTAATGCAATAAGAAATTTAGGCAGCGACATGACAAATAAATCCCAAATGACCAATTCAAGTATTACATGTGACTTTCCAAACCAGGCCGAATATCCGTCTGGAAATGTAACTGCGGCGAGATATCCTGAGACGTAGACAATCAAACTATAGAGAAGGATGCCAGAGATTAAAGCAGCTAACGCAGTGAGTACTTTCATGTAATTTGTCTCAAATTCGAAAAATTGAATCAATCAAAGGGAGCGTCAGGGGTCAGGTGTCAGCGGTCAGTTCTGCCACCCCTACATGAATGTACTACTGTCAGAACTGACCCCTGCTCCGATGACGGACGTAGGCTGGGATGCAATCGTAGGCTGGGATGGTGTAGCAGGGGTTTCAAGGAGCATTGCTCCTTGCCTGCGGAACGGTGTGCGCCTGCCAGCGCACACTCCTTTAATCCCAGCATTTCAACCGTTGATATCAGCCGGACTATCACGTGAAGCACTCTACAAAGCGTTGCGCCCGGGCAGCGCTCCACGGTTTGATACGGTCAACCGCGTTTGTACTGCACTCGGCGTGCGTTTAGTGGCAAAGCCAGCACGTTCCTGATAGCGAAAACAGGGTCAGATCCGGTAATCGAACAATTCACGACTCAGCAGCGTTTTTTAATTTGATGTCCATTTGCAGGACCTGACCCCGCTGTAAGCGCAAATGCGTAAGTCACTTTCAATCTGACTATTCGCCAAACAGCCCTGCATGGGTACCGACTCGCACAAAGTTAATCAAATTGCCTTCAATCTGATAAATCAAAAGAAAATCGCCTCCTAAGTGGCATTCGCGATGGTCAGACCATTGCCCCTTCAGCGGGTGATCCAGCCATTCAACACCCGGTGGCTCATCGTTGGCGATCAGCAATAGCATCAACTCTTTGAGACGCGCCATATCGTAACGTCCGGAACGTGAAAGTCGTTGCCAGTCTTTTATAAAAGACTTCGTGTAATCAGAGGCGCGTGACAGAACCGAACGCTTACTTGCCGGTGTTTTTTTCGAGGTCATCAAATAACGCGTCAGCTGACGCAAACCGGGCCCGACGGGAGGCCATCATTTTGCGGGACTCTGTGATGGCCTCACGAGTTTGTGCATTCGGCACTTTGAGTTCCAGTGGAAATGCCTGATCGACAACCACCCGGCGCAGAAAAAGACGAACAGCGTCAGACATCGACAGGCCCATCGAGGTTAACGCCTCGTTGGCCAGCTCTTTCGTCTCATCGTCCACACGAATGTGAACCATTGATGTTGGAGGGTTCATTTGAATTTTTTACTTTAGACTGGTTTCGGCATTTTGTGTCTCATTTGAGATACTGTCAAGCTGTTTGACGCAGCAAATCTGGATTCCCTTTAAACGACCGGATTGTGCTGATACTTCCCATTCACAATAGAAATCGACCGCTTCCTTACGCCATGCATCGCCGGCATAACCATGCATGAGACAATGGACCAAGCCAAACACCAACCCGATCTGAATTCAAGGAAGCAGATGCAAAACTTAATTGAGCAATTGACCAGACTATACCTTGCGCGCAATTCGCTACCGCTGGACGCGCTGGCGCAACACCTGTCGGGACACAAGACTGTTGCCATCAACCTGGTATCTGACGATGGATTGACCAGAGCCATGGTTATTTCCTTCGCCAAGTCTGGCGACGACGATTCTGCCCGCCATTGGGTCCATTTGTGTTCGGTTGCGAACGCGTTGCAGTCTGAGTTCGGTTTTCCGGCGCCGGCGGTCAGTATCTCCGGCTCAAACAGCTATGGACTTTGGTTGTCGCTGGCGTCACCCGTTCCGGTGGTCCAGGCGCACCAGTTTATGGAACTGCTTCGCAAGGCTTACCTCCCGGAGATGGAACTTTGTACTGACGGTGTCGGTATCCCGGTCGAGTTGCCACCCTGTTTGCACCAGAGCACCGGCAAGTGGGCCGCGTTTATCCATCCGGGCATGGGCGAGTCCTTCGCCGACGAATCATGGCTGGAGATGGCGCCACCAATTGCAGGACAGATCGCATTTCTGAAGGATTTGCAAAGCATCAGCGCAGCGCAGTTCCTGTCTGCCCTGAACAGGCTTCAGAATTTGCACGATGCGGTGCCAGTGGAAAATTTGCAGACGTCGTCGCGCGTGGTGACGCCAGATGCATTGCTTCTGAGGGATGCAACGATCGAGGATATCGTGCGTTTCCTGCACTCGAAAAATATCGAACCGACTTTCCGGCATCTGATCCCGGATTAATTGACTGTCAGGTTTACTTATTGGGAACAACAGTCTGCAACGCTGCCGGCTGCTGTGCAGCAGTTGGCACAATCAAATTGACCGTGCCGTTGGCAGATAGGTACTGACAGTCACGACACCAGCAAACCCGGGTAGTCAGCGGCTCGGCCGTTATTTGAAAACTGACGGCGCCGCACAGACAATGCCCTGTTCTTTCAGTCATTTTTTTCTCCGGTATGTGTCGCTCATCATTCCGCACTGAACTCGGCTGCCGCCTTGGCCGTCCACAACGCTTCGGCATGACTGGCAAACGGGCTGTCATAGCCATCGACGCTGCCGTCCTGATCAACAAAATACAGCCACCAGCCATCGGCCTGTTCGCGGATGGCCGTGTGGCCCGGCGCGCAGTGGGTTTCCACTTTCTGGTTGGCGAGGAGGGTGGTAATGGTGATGCCGCGGTGGATGATGGCGTTGGAAGTCATGGCGAGGCACTCAGATGGGGAGCGTGAAGTGTAGCAGCTCCGGCCAAACCTGAGATAAAAAAGAACAGGCCGGTGCTATTTGTAGTGCGACCATTTACAAAAGACATGTTTTATTTTCGCCATCAGGCAACGCAATAGGTGAGCTGTCGCTGGTTTTTCAATGCCAGCAGCACCACCTCAGTTTCAGAATGCGCATACAGGACAATGTGTTGTCCGACAACGCACTCGCGCAGGAAGGGTAAGCCTGCGCTTTGGGCCAGACGTAAAACTGCATCAGTGCGAATTTGAGCCTGAGCAGATCTGCCTGTCAAAAAGCGTGCAGGCCGTCCACTTCCGGGACACCAACTCAAAATGGAAATCATTTCTCGCAATTCAGCCTTCAGCTTTTTAAAGCGGGACTCTGCTGAACCACCATCCTGTAAAGTAAAAAAGGCGTAAGCCTCATCCAGGTTGGTCAGGAAATTCGGTGCAGCTTCAACCCTGATGGTAACTGGCAAAACCATCAGTCTGACAAAGCCTTCATTAAATCATCGGTCGAAATGCGTTGGCCAGATAAAATCTGCCGCAATCCGGTCTCTGCTTCGTCCAGCAGCACCAACCCGGCATGTTCCTCCTCCAGAAGATGGTAATAGTCGAGTTTTTTTGCATCGACGATGGCTACGTAACTTGCCCCGTTCTTGGTCAGGACTTTTTCAGCACCACCATTTACCACCTCTTCCGCAAGTTCCGTCAATCTTGCCCGCGCTTCGCTGATAGGAACAACATCACTGGTTCTCAATCCCATGACAACTCCTTTAATGAATACGTTAACGTTTATTGTATGGCGATAAGGATGATCAGCGCAATTTCAAGTTCCTTGACGCTGCCCAAATGCATCAATATACTGTATAAATATACAGTACAAATACCATACAGGGAAGAGAAAATGCTGTCGATACAACAACATGGCGGCCTGACCGCTCAGGCCGCCGTGTCTGCGGCCATTCCGGAATTTCAGGGCGTCTGGCGCGCCAACCAGATGGCCGTGTGCAGAACGGCGACCTGTTCCACCGGTTTCGACAGTATCGATGCCGAGCTGCCGGGCAGCGGCTGGCCGCGTTCCGCACTCATTGAACTGTTGCTGCAGCAGTCCGGCATCGGCGAAATGCAGTTGTTAAAGCCGGTGCTGACCCGGCTGTCTGCAACGCAAAAAGTCGTGCTGGTCCAGCCCCCCTATCTGCCGCAGGCCATGGCCTGCAAAAGCTGGGGCATCCATACCGAAAATCTGCTGTGGATTAAAACCGCCGGCGCAGCCGACGCGTTATGGGCCACCGAGCAGATTCTGAAAAACGGCTGTGGCGGTGCGGTGATTTTATGGCAGACCAATGTGCGCAACGAAGCGCTGCGCCGCCTGCATCTGGCCGCGCAAGCCACCGACACCTGGCTGTGGCTGATGCGCCCTTTAGCCGCGCGCATGGATTCGTCACCGGCGCAGCTGCGTATTGCCCTGCGGCCGGCAGCCGGCGGCATCTCCCTGAAAATCGTCAAACGGCGCGGCCCGCTTTCCGGCCAGCGTCTGTTTATTCCGCTGGCCACCATGCCGGCCTCCCCTCACCCTTCGGAGCAGCAAAATGCGCCTGTGGTTGTGCGTGCACGTGCCGTTGCTGGCACTCGAAGCGATACGTCCCTGCTGGTCTGAACCGGGTTGCTATGCGGTGCTGCAGCAGGGACAGGTTCTGGTTGCTTCACACGAGGCAATCCGGTGCGGCGTGCGCTGCGGCATGCGCACGGGCGGCGTGTCGGCCATTGCACCGGCTACCGTCATGCTGGACCGCAATATCGACAAGGAAAGTCTGGCGCAGGATGCGATTGCCATGGCGCTGCTGCAGTTCACACCGGAAGTTGTCCACGCCCCCGACTGCTGCATTGTGCTCGATGTCTCGGCCAGCCTGACCCTGTTCGGCGGACCGCACGCGCTGTGCCGGCTGATCACCACCAGTGTGCAGCGACTCGGCTTTACCGTGCAGCTGGGCGCCGCACCGACGGCCACCGGCGCATGGCTGCTGGCGCGGCGCTGGCGCGAAAAGTCACGTCTGCTGCGCCGGCGCACCCTCACCATGAAAACACTGACCCGGCTGCTGAATCGTCTGCCCTGCAACATCCTGCCCGAAGCGCTGGTGCACGCCGAATGGCTCACCGGCATCGGTGTCGACACGCTGGGCGATATCCGCAAACTGCCGCGCGCCGGACTGCTGCGCCGCACCGACAGGCACCTGCTGGAACAGCTCGACCGGGCCTATGGCCAGATTCCGGAACTGTTCGAATGGATCAGCATCCCGGCCACTTTTTCAGCACGCATGGAAACGTTCGATCGCATCGAACATGCCGATGCGCTGATGTTCGGTGCCACCCGTTTAATTCTGCAACTCACCGGCTGGCTGGTTTCGCTGCACAAGGCCGTGAATGCGTTCGAATTACTGCTCGAACATGAGCGCGGCCGCTGCGCCATCGCGCCGACCGTGATCGAAATCGGACTGGCCGAACCGGCCTGGCACGAACCGCATCTGCTGCGTCTGCTGCAGGAACGACTCGCACGCCTTGAACTGATCGCCCCGGTAATCGCAATCCGTCTGGAAGTCAGAAAACTGACCGCCATGCTGCCACCCACCACTTCACTGTTTCCGGAACCCGGTGGCACACCGGCCGACTGGAACCGCTTGCTGGAACTGCTGATCGCGCGGATCGGCAAAGATGGCGTACTGACTCCGGCCTGCGTGCATGATTACCGGCCGGAAGTGTGTAACAGCTGGGTACCGGTCGCAGACCAGATCAATAAAAAAAATGACGACGGCCTGATCGTCGAGCGCCCGTTCTGGATACTGGCCAAACCGATAGCGCTGTTAATGCGTGACGAGCGACCCTTTTACGGTTCGCCTTTGATACTGGTGCGCGGACCGGAACGCATTGAAGCCGGCTGGTGGGACGCCCAGACCACGGCGCGGGATTATTTTGTGGCCCAGGATGCCAATGCCAGCTGCTACTGGATCTTCCTGGAACGCAGCCGCGAACCGTGCTGGTATCTGCATGGGCTGTATGCGTAGAATTTATGACGAACGCATCCTTCATTCCGGAGTACGCCGAACTCCAGTGCTTCAGTCACTACACTTTTCTGCGCGGTGCGTCCGCCCCGGAGCAGTTGGTGCGGCGCGCCTTCCAACTCGGCTATCACAGTCTGGCCCTGACCGATGAGTGCACGCTGGCCGGTGTGGTCAAGGCCCACGTGGAAGCCAAAAAACTCGGCCTGCACCTGATCGTCGGCAGCCAGATCAGAGTCACCCCGGAAGATGGCAGCAGCCCGTTCATGCTGATCATTCTGGCCATGAACAAAAACGGGTACGGCAATCTGTCCGAACTGATCACGGTCGCCAGAACCCGCAGTGAAAAAGGCAGCTACCTCGCCAGACCACGCGACATTGCCAACCCGGGTGGCGAACTCTGCCACCTCAAAGGTTTGCCGGACTGCCAGCTGATTCTGGCCCCCGACTACGACATCACGTATGAGAAACTGGCACGGCAGGCCGCCTGGCTGCTGCAGTGCGCGCCGGGCCGCGCGCGCATCGCCATGACGCTGCATCACCGGGTGCACGATGACACCCACAAGGCAGTGGTGCAGGCGGTGTCCGAAGAATACGGCCTGCCGGTCACTGCCACCGGCGACGTGTGCATGCATGTCCGTTCGTACAAAACCATACAGGACACCATGACCGCGATCCGGCACGGCATTCAGGTCGCGCAGTGCGGCTACCGGTTAGCCCCGAATGCCGAACAGCATCTGCGCTCAAGACTGCGACTGGGCAATCTGTATGCCCGCGCAGCGTTGAATGAAACCATGCGCATCGCCCGTCTGTGCACCTTCTCCCTGGATGAACTGAAATACGAATACCCGGACGAGCTGGTTCCAAAAGGCGCCACGCCCACGAGCTATCTGCGCGCCCAGACGTATATCGGCGCGCACTGGCGTTATCCGGCAGGCATCCCGGCCAACGTCCAGACCCAGCTCGAACATGAATTGCAGCTGATCGAAGAAATGCGTTACGAGAGTTATTTTCTGACGGTGTACGACATCGTGCGCTTTGCCCGCACCCAGCGCATTCTGTGTCAGGGACGCGGCTCGGCTGCCAACAGTGCCGTATGCTACTGTCTGGGCATCACCGAAGTCGATCCGTCACGCGGCACGCTGCTGTTCGAGCGCTTTATTTCGCGGGAAAGAAATGAACCGCCCGATATCGACGTCGACTTTGAACACCAGCGCCGCGAAGAAGTAATCCAGTACATCTACAACAAATATGGCCGCCTGCGTGCCGCACTGACGGCCGTCGTCATCACCTACCGGCCGCGCAGTGTGCTGCGCGACGTGGGCAAGGCGTTGGGCGTGGATCTGTCGGTGGTCGACAAGGTCGCCAAAGCCAGTTACCGCTGGGGCGGGCAGGCCGACCTGAGAAAACGCCTGACCGATTGCGGTTTCGATCCGGACTCACCCATCGCTGCGCAATGGAATGAACTGGCCGACAAACTCATGCGCTTCCCGCGCCACTTGAGCCAGCATCCGGGCGGCTTCATCATTTCGCATTCCAAACTCTCGCGTCTGGTGCCGATCGAAAACGCTGCCATGCCGGAGCGTTCCATCGTGCAGTGGGACAAGGATGATATCGATGCGGTCGGCCTGATGAAGATCGATATTCTGGCGCTGGGCATGCTGAGCTGCCTCAGGCGCGCGCTGGCCATCGTTTCGGAAAAGCGCGGTGAACCGTTTGAACTGCAGGACATTCCGGCTGAAGATCCGGCTACCTATGACATGATCAGTCAGGCCGATACGGTGGGCGTATTCCAGATCGAAAGCCGGGCCCAGATGTCGATGCTGCCACGCCTGCAGCCGCGCCAGTTTTACGATCTGGTCATCGAAGTGGCGATTATCCGGCCCGGTCCGATTCAGGGCGGCATGATCCAGCCCTATCTGCGCCGCCGCCAGGGTATCGATCCGGTCAGTTATCCGAGCCCGGCGATGGAAGCGGTGCTGTCGCGCACGCTCGGGGTGCCGATTTTTCAGGAACAGGTCATGCAGATCGCCATGGTGGCCGCAGGATTCTCAGCCGGTGAAGCCGATCAGCTGCGCCGCGCCATGGCAGCCTGGAAACGCAAGGGCGGGCTGGAACAGTTTGAAGACAAACTCATGACCGGCATGGCCGAGCGCGGCTACAGCACCGAGTTTGCCACCGGCATCATTGGTCAGATCCGCGGCTTTGCCGAATACGGTTTTCCGGAATCGCATGCCGCCAGTTTTGCCTTGCTGGCTTACGCCAGCAGCTGGCTGAAATGCCATGAACCGGCCGCATTTTTAACCGCCCTGCTGAACAGTCAGCCAATGGGTTTTTACAGCACCTCGTCACTGGTTCAGGATGCGCGCCGTCATGGCGTGGTGGTGCTGCCGGTCGATGTCCTCGTCAGCAACTGGGAAAGCCGACTGGAACCGGATGAGTCCGTGCGACTGGGCATGAACAATGTCAAAGGCCTGGAACGCGAAGCCGCCTGGCGCATTGAAGAAGCACGTGCCATCCGGCAGTTTTCCGACACGCGTGATCTGGCTGCGCGTGCCGGACTCAACACCGGCCATATCAAGGCGCTGGCCGCAGCCAATGCCCTGTTTGCCCTGTCCGGCAACCGGCGTCAGGCACTCTGGCAGGCCGTGGCCAGCGTGCCCGACAAAGGTCTGCTGCGCCTGGCTGCCATCAACGAAGAAGAGCTGCAACTGGCAGCGCCGGGCGAAGGTGAAAGCATCGTGGCCGATTACCGTCATCTCGGGCTGACCCTGGGCCGGCATCCGCTGTCGCTGTTGCGCCCAAAACTGGCGGCCATGCGTTTCTCCACAGCCGAGGTGCTCAACACCTACCCGGACGGCAAACTGGCGCGTGGCTGCGGCATCGTCACGGTCCGGCAGCGTCCCGAGACCGCCAACGGCGTGACCTTTGTGACGCTCGAAGATGAAAGCGGCAATGTGAATGTGATCGTGTGGCCGAGTCTGGTGGAAAAGCAGCGCACCGAATTGCTCAGTGCGCGCCTGCTCGGCGTGTATGGCAAGTGGCAGGCACAAAACAATGTGCGCCATCTGGTGGCCATGCGGCTGGTTGATCTGACGCATTTGCTGGGAGAGTTGGAGACGCGCAGTCGGGATTTTGCGTGAACAGGTAGTACTACTGTGTCATAAATCTAAAAACTCAATTTTTATTCCATCGTTACCATGACGGACGTAGGCTGGGATGTAATCCCAGCATTTCAACCGTTGATGCTGGGATTGCATCCCAGCCTACGACGCATCCCAGCCTACGGGGTCGCCGTTCATGACACAGTAGGAGTAGGAGCCTGTGGATCTTACCAATAGCCCGGTTCGGCGCTCGGCAGTAGGATTGCGCATTTTTTAACGCCACCACTATTATGCTCGGACCACTCCTGAAAATGGCCACTGGCCTGATGCTCATTCCCCAGACACGCACCGAAAAAACAGTAGCGCAAGAAGTGCAGATCGCAGTCACGCACTACCCCGCCGGTTTTCTGTTCAGCTCGGTACCGGTACGCCCACTTCCCCCAGGCTGTGAAGATTACGAACTGGTCAGCGGCGACGTGGATCACGCCAGGATTTTTCTTCTGGGCGAAGACCATGTGTTATGTAACACAACAAGAGTGAGCTGCAGTAAAGGATTACTTGCCAGGCAAATGCCCGACGGGATCGATCCGGATCAAACTGCGCTTTTATTTGAAAACCTCGCACGCGATAACAAATTTGCCTGCAGCGAAATGGGTGCATCGTATGCCGAGCTGTCCAATGATTGCCGTGGATGGAATCTGCCACGCAGGCAACGAAAGCATGAATCATGGCCAGGGAAGGCAGACGTACTGCAAAAAATGGCCATCAGTTTCGCGCAGGAGTTTCCGAAACTGTCCCGGTTTCCCGCCGCCACACAGAAACTGGTCGCAGACGAACATGTACAGAATTGGATAGATGACGTGGCAGGCACCATCGATCAACTGGAAACAATGGTGCAGGTGCTGATTGAAAAACATGGTGAAAACTATCCGGCAATCAAAATGAAGCAAATAAAAATAGATTTGAAATTGGACCGATTCAGAAAAAAACATCTTGAAACCATCCATCAATCAATCATGGCGGACCAGCCATTGCAGACCATTGTTCCGCGCCTGAATAAAAAAATTGCGCGTTATCATGCGCAGGTGCGTTCGTTTATCGATGACCCTGAAAGAAGCTTCGGAAAACCGAACCGGGCGATGGCCAAAGCAATCCACGACGTCAGACCAAAAAAAATCACTGTGGTCTACGCGGGAGATACCCATGTCAACCCGCGCCGGTATCAACAGGAAATAGAAGCAGCAAAAAGGCAGAAAATTATTTGGGAATTATTCGAGCAGCTGTCGCACACCAATCCGTACGCGGTGTTGTCGTGCACCTTGAGATAGATACTGCCAACTCAACTGCAGCGCAGTTGCACCATGGCACTTTTCAGCCAGAAACAACAGCAGTACACAATGTGGAAAGTTAACCCGATTTAATATCAGGAGATCACCGGCATTCCATAAACAGGCTAGTATGGCCACCTGACTCATGAAAAGCAGCCAGGGGAAATGCGATGATTAAGCACCGCGATGAAACTGACCATCTGCAGGACGGACCGGACTCTGATCTCAAGCGCATGCTGGATCACACCATTGAACATTTCCGGGCAATCGTTGAGGGTTCCGACGATGCCATCATCAGTAAAACACTCGAAGGTATCGTCACCAGCTGGAATCCCGGCGCAACACGCCTGTTTGGCTACAGCGCCGATGAAATGGTCGGACAAAAAATTGACGTGCTGCTTCCTCCTGACAGAAAAGTCGAAGAACAGTTCATTCTGGAACGCATTGCACAAGGGGAGCTGATCGACCATTTTGAAACCGTGCGGATGTGCAAAGACCACTCACTGGTTCAGGTTTCCGTCACCATTTCACCGATCCGCAACAGCCAGGGAGCGATCGTCGGCGCTTCCAAAATAGCGCGCAACATCACATTACAAAAGCAGGCCCAGGCGCAACTCAAACTCATCGCCAATGTGTTCACCTCCACCAGTGAAGGCATCCTCATCGCCGGCGCTGACGGCTTGATCATTGAAGTCAATGGCGCGTTCAGCAAGATCACCGGATTTACGGCCGGGGAACTGATCGGTCAGGATCCACAGAAATTTTTCCGCTCCGGCCCTCAGGGCCCATCGGCATTCAGAACCATGCGCGGCGAACTGGCCAGAACCGGTGAATGGAAGGGGGAAATCTGGAGCCGGCGCAAGGATGGTCAGCCTTACTCAGTACTCCTGACCGTCACGCGCACCTCAGGGCGGGACGGCACAATCAACAATTATGTCGCGGTCTTTTCAGACATTACTTCGCTCAGATTACAGCAGGAACAGCTCGAATACAGGGCCCATTATGATGCGCTGACCAGTCTGCCGAATCGTTTGTTACTGTCGGACCGGCTGCAGCAATCCATGATTAACTGCCGGCGCAACAACACGATGCTGGCAGTGCTGTACATGGATCTGGATGGCTTCAAAAATATCAATGACAGCCACGGCCATGCAGCGGGCGACGAATTGCTGATCGCGACGACAAAGAAAATGAAATCGGTACTTCGCGAAGGCGACACACTGGCCCGCATAGGCGGTGATGAATTTGTGGCGGTACTGACCGGCCTGAGGAACAGCGAGGACTGCAATCTGCTGCTGGATCGCTTCCTTGAAATCTACGCAAGGCCGTTTCCCGGCAATGGAATTGAACTGAGCGTGACTGCCAGCATCGGCGTGACCCTGTACCCGAATGATGAAGGCGACATGGATCAATTGATCCGTCATGCCGACTACGCCATGTATGAAGCCAAAAGCACCGGAAAAAATCGCTACGTCATGTTCGATGCCCTGCAGGATGCGGTGATTAAAAATCGGATTGCGATGCAGTTGCGCATTGATCTGGCGCTGGACAGAAATGAATTCGTTTTGCATTATCAGCCAAAAATCAATATGCGCACCGGCGCCGTAGTCGGACTGGAAGCATTGATCAGATGGCCGCGTCCTGACAACGAACTTTTACCTCCGGGATCGTTTTTGCCCCTGATAGAAAATCATGCTATCGGTGAAAGACTCGATGCGTGGGTGCTTGAAACCGTACTGCACCAGATGGATGTGTGGCGTCTCGGGGGGCTGACTGTTCCAGTGAGTATCAATGTTGGCGCGCGCTTCTTTCAAAGCGGTAAATTTACCTCGACGCTGTCCCGCCTGCTGACCAGGTTTGCGCAGTTGCACCCGGAGAATATTGACATTGAGATTCTTGAAACCAGTGCGCTCAAAGACATCGAAGCAATTCAGCATGTCATGCGCGAGTGCCATGCATTGGGCATCCATTTTTCAATCGATGATTTTGGCACCGGTTATTCGACACTGACGTACCTGAAAAAACTGGCGGCGTCCACGCTGAAAATTGATCAAAGCTTCGTGCGTGACATCCTGGTTGATGGCGGCGATTTATCGATCGTCAAGGGCGTCATCGGACTGGCCAACGCCTTCAACCTCAATGTCATTGCCGAGGGCGTTGAATCCCACGAGCTGGGGATCAGACTGATCTTGCTGGGCTGCGAACAGGGTCAGGGCAATGCCATTGCGCGTGCGATGCCGTCGGCGCAGATACCGGCGTGGATTAAACACTGGACGACTGCACCGGCATGGATCGATGCAGGCCGATAAATTACAACAGCTCCTTTGATTCCGGTGTTTTTTTGTCCTGCGGCGCAATACGCGGCAGCGTCAGATAAAAGGTGGTCCCAATGCCGAGCCGGCTTTGCATGCGGATGTGACCACCGAGCAGTCCCGTGACGATATTATGAACGACATGCAGACCCAGCCCGATTCCGCCCAGATTGCGTTTGGTGGTATAAAACGGATCGAAAATGAAATGCTGACTTTCAGTGCCAATGCCATTGCCATCATCCGAAAAAACCAGCTCGATGCTGTCGCTGTCAATGCCATGCGCCGTGATACTGATCACGCCGCCGTCACGCCCGTCAAAGCCATGCAGGACCGCGTTGCTCACCAAATGGGTAATGACCTGACTGAATGCGCCAGGATAACTGTCGACCACCAACCCAGGCTGAATTTTTTGATTGATCAGATACGAATGTTTTAATGACGGCCTGATCGCTGTCAGCAGCTCGGCCAAATAATCGTCCACTGCAAAACGGCGTCGCATCGAACTGGTCTGGTCAATGGCGACCTGTTTGAAACTGGTCACGAGTTCTGCTGCGCGATTCAGGTTTCTGACCAGAATATCGCTGGAATGGACGGTATCGGTGATGAACATCTCCAGGTCGGACCGTCTTAAGCCGGTTTTGTAATTCTCGGACAGCTGGTGCGATTTTTCGGCAAGCGTTGTGATCATGGTGATGCAATTGCCTATCGGCGTATTGAGCTCATGCGCAATGCCTGCGACGAGTTCTCCCAGCGAGGCCAGCTTTTCTTTTTGGATCAGTTCTTCCTGCGTTCTGCGCAGATTGTCGAGCGCACTGGCCAGTTCCCTGTTCACCGTGGACAGCGCGTGGTTGACAGCCTCTGCCTGCTGATTTGCCTCGGTCAGCTCGGCGGTTCTCTTCTCGATCAGCTCTTCAAGATTTTCCCGGTATTGATTCAACTCCGTTTCGCGTCGGGTGCGCTCAATGGCAATGCCGGCAATATGGGTGGCGAACTCGATCAATGCCATGTCACGCTCATCGGGACTGCGCTCCTGACGGCAATACATGGCGAAGGCACCCAGCACTTCATTTGTTTTCAGATAGATCGGTGTCGACCAGCAGGCCAGATAGCCATACGGCGCCACCAGATGTCGGTACGAATCCCAAAGCGGATCGGTCATCATATTGGTGACGATAACCTGCTGCTTCAGATACATGGCGGTGCCGCATGATCCGGCAGCCGGGCCGATTGGCAGACCGTCAAGTTTTCTGGTGTATTCCTCGGGAAGATGGGGGGCAGCACCTGGCCGTATCAGCAGGCCGGTCTCATCGAGCAGCACTGTGGAACAGGTAACGCCCTCTGACTGTGATTCAATCAGCAACATCAGCGACGCCAGTGTCTCTTTTAATGGGACACCATGTGCAATCATTTCCAGCAGTTTGCCTTGCCCGTTGCTGAGTTCAATAGCAAGTTTATGGGTCAGCCGTTCCTGCTCCTGCAGAAGCTGCCGGTCTCTGAATTCGTCGTTTTGTTGATGCAGAGTTGTCATTTTTTGTCCGGTCCGGCATCGGAATCAGGCTCAGTCGAAAAATTCCGTCAATTGAAAACACAAAGTAGCGTTCGATTAACGGACACTGCCCACTTTAAGCATAGGTTTTTTTGGCGAAATCGCAATGACCTTATGAGCCCCCGGCTGGAATAATGCACAGTCAGCCTGCAGGACGCCGGGGCCACCACGCGAAAACCTTACGTTTTTCACGTATCTGATCAATCATAAGGTATGCCTCTGTCGCGATTGATCTCACCCGGTTCCACCGGACTGGCGTGATTGCCCCAACTGTTGCGCACATAGTTGACGACGGCGAGCAACTCTGCATCGCTGAGCACATTGGCAAACGGCGGCATGCCGTATGGACGGGGGTTACCGGCGGTACCGGGCCCGTAGCCACCGTTGAGGATAATGCGAATGGCATTCACCGCTGACGGCATGGTCAGTGTGTGATTTCCCGCCAGAGCCGGGTAGGCTGAGCCAACTCCCTGTCCATTGGACTGATGGCAGTCGGCACAGCGCTTTTCATACACCTTTGCACCCAAAAGCAGCATCCCCTCGAATTCCGGCCGCGCTGCTGCTGCAGTGTTTGTTTCAGCGTTACCGGTCTTGGGCACCGACTTCAGATACAGCGCCATCGCGTCAATATCCGTATCCGACAGGTATTGCAGGCTGCGTGCGACCACTTCCGCCATGGGACCGAACACGGTCCCTTTTTCCGACACACCGGATTTGAGCAGGTCAGCAATGTGCCGGCTACTCCAAAGGCCAAGACCCGATTCTGCATCCGAAGTCAGCGCTGGCGCGTACCAGTGCAAGACCGGAATCAATCCTCCAGCCAGATCAGCATGCGCAATCTCGGCGCCAAGCGCATTGTGCGGTGTATGACAGCTGCTGCAGTGACCGAGCCCCTGCGTCAGATAGGCGCCCCGGTTCCATTGCAGCGACTGCGTTTGATCTGACTGATAAACACCAGGTCGGAAATAAAGCATGCGCCACACCGCGAGCAGCCAGCGCTGATTGTAAGGAAAGCGCAATTGCTGTTGACGCACCGTCTGAGTAACCGGAGTCAGTGACTTCAGGTAACTGAAGATCGCATCGGAATCCTCGCGCGTGACCCGGGTGTAACTGGGGAAAGGAAACACCGGATACAGATAGCTGCCGTCGCGCGCTATGCCGTTATGCATGGCCTGCCAAAAGTCGTCGGACGTCCACAAACCGAGACCGGTGGCCTTGTCGGCAGTAAGGTTGGGCGACAGCATCGTTCCGAAAGCGGTGGGAATTGCGCGCGCGCCTGCATACGGTTTGCCACCCCTGGCGGTATGGCAGCCCATGCAGTCGCCAATCTTGACCAGATACGCGCCACGGACCAGCTGCGCGTTCATCGTGCCAGCCACCACGGACTGGCCAGCGGCATGCGGCTCAATGCCCGGCACACTGCCACACTGCACCGGCATCCTGTCTGGCAACGCCAGGACTGGCTCACTGTTGCGGGGTACCGGCTGCGCTGCCAGCCAGGCCGACACGGCGCTGATATCAGAGCGAGTCAGTCGCGCCAGAATGTCAGCCATGCAGTCCGGTGGGGCTGCGTGCCGGGTATGGTTGAGCCAGTTTCCAAATTGGGCGTTGAGATAATCATGCGGCAGGCCAACCAGCGCCGGAACCGCCGGTGCGTAACCAGTCAGGTTCTTGCCATGGCAGGCAGTACAGGCCGGCACGTTCTTTGCCGGATCACCTGCGCTCACCAGCTGCCGGCCCCGTTCCATCTGCCGGCCTGACAGACTGATGCGCTGCGGCGCGGCATACGGCACGCGCAGATCGGAAAAATACCGGGCGATTTCCATCAGATAGGCATCCGACTGATGATCAACCATGTAGGTCATCGATTGATTCAGCCGACGCCCCTCCCTGAAATTGACGAGCTGGTTATACAGGTAGCCGGCGGGCTTGCCGGCGAGTCGGGGAATGTAGGCGCTGTCAGTACCCTGCCCCTGCTTTCCGTGACATTGAGTGCAGGCAATGGTGCGCTGTTCAATCGTGTCGGCAATGATTGGTTGCGCAAGCGCAGGAAGCAGAATGGCAACCAGGCAGAAAAACACCGCCAATCTGGCGCACGGCCCATTTCCTGACGCTCCTGTTTTTGATAAATTTACCGGTACCAGTCTCACTCAAGTCCTTTTTTAAGATGCCGTTCCTGTTCCCCGCCACGCCATCAAACCGTTCAGCAAGAATCCTTTCGACTTCAGGCTGATATTAAGTACAGTGTCGCTTGCCCGCAAGACAATATCAAGGACAACCAAACCTGCCATGAAAATTCAATCCGCATTCATTGTGCTTGCCGCCATGGCGAGTGTATACCTGCCGGCGCGTGGGATCTGGCCATGGGCTATCCGGATTATTTCGCCGCGCTGGCTCCGATCTGCGGCGGCGGCATCCCGCTGCAGACTCTCAGCGTGCACCCGGAATCGTGTCCGGAATGGCCTTGTTGATGCGGCTGATCATTGACGGATCGGTTGCCTTGCTGAACAGGATATAGCGCAACTGGCCGGCAGGGATATCGCCGAAACGCACGATTTCAATGGCTGCAGGGTCGACACTGGAGTCGCGCAATGCGGGTTCCAGTTCTTCAGGGAACAGGATCATGAAATCAAAGCGGCCGGCAACCAGCAACTGGGCCAGCATCGGTGGATCGACCTGAAAGCGCCGGTCATTTTTCCCAAGTCGTTTTAATTGCGCATCGATGGGGTAGGCGTTGCCTTCCTTGCCTCCAAAGGTAAACAGGCCGCTGTCGATGAGCGCGTCAAAACTTTTATAGGCGCTGAATCGATCCGCATCGCCGGCCCGTATCAACAACTGGGCTTTGGAATCGCGATAAACAGGTTTCGAAAAAATCGTGAATTCTTCGCGCTCGGCTGTTTTGTTAAATCCCAGCGCCGCAAAATTTGGTTTGGCCTGCTTCAGATAGGCGATGGTGCGCAGAAAAGGGATTTCTTCAAAACGGTAGGCAACGCCTGAACGATCCAATATCCGCTTTACCGCCGTAACAATGGTCCCCTTCGGTGCATGATTTTCCCAGTAAAACAGCGGCGGCTTATTGTTAAAGCCCAGTACCAGGGTATTTTCCTGCGCCGGGCATGCTGCGCAAAACAGCAGGACGACAGCAGCGATGACGATATGTTGAATTGACACTGAAACGACTTTCTTCTGGATGGCCCCGCTGCTGTGCCTGTGTGCATTCGGGCCTGAAAGTTAAAGAAACAAGGGCAGGCGGATTGTAGGCAGTGTATGCCAACTTTGCAAGCCCATTGATCAACGGATCGGGCGAATGCGTACTACCTGCGCCGGATAATTTTGGAACGGTGTGCGTCGGTGGGGTAGGATTGATTCAAGTTTGAGCAATATCAACCTGTGTCTCGGGTTCATGGAACCGAATCAGATTACGTCCATCTTCTTTTGCCTGATACATTGCCGAATCAGCCGCCTTGACGAGTTCATTCACGGTTAATGCGAATCCATTGAACAGCACGATTCCAATGCTCGACGTGCAGTGATGGACGACATCCTGAGTTTCCTTATCCAGTGTCAAAAAATAAGGTTCTGCAAGGCACAGGCGTATTTTTTCCGCAATGGCCTCGGCCTGTGCCACTGATGTGGCGCGATCAGTATCGAGTTCACTGAGCATGACCACAAACTCATCACCGCCAAATCGCGCGATCGTATCCGATTCTCTCAAACATCCGCCAATACGTCGGGCAACCTCAATCAGCAGCAGGTCGCCCATCTCATGTCCATAGACATCATTCAGGATTTTGAATTTATCCAGATCCAGAAACATCAATGCGCCATAGCGATTGTTGCGCCTGGTGGTCAGCAGTGTTTGCTTGAGCCGTTCAATCAGCAAGCGGCGGTTGGGAAGGTTGGTCAGCGTGTCATAGAACGCCAGCTGGCGCAGTTCCTCTTCCATTTGTTTGCGTTTGGTGATGTCTCTTGATGAAGCATACAGATAGCCTGTGCCGTTAATTTCGATTCCCGAGGCATTGATCTCGACATCCAGGATCACGCCATCGCTTCGACGATGTCTGGTTTCAAAAACCTGATTACCCTGTCTGGCAATCAGATCGCCGATGCGTTCCTGAATCGCGGCCCACGAATCCTGCACATCCCAATCCTGAATCTGCAGCATGCCGATTGCCGCGCTGCCATAACCCAGCATGTTGAGGAACGCATCATTGGCTTCAATCAGTACACCGTCTTTGTCAACGACATGGATTCCATCGCTGGCTGTTTTGAGAATCGACTGGTATCTGACGCTTTCCTGTTCCCGCAATGCTTCAATGTGGGCAAATTTGCGTTGGCGTTTCTGGATTAAAATCAATCCGCCGCCGGAAAACAGCATCAGAAAAAGGAACCAGCCTGCCTGCCTGACGACCTCGTCATGCCACGCTGAAAAAATTGCGGCCAGGTTGCGTGTGACCGCGATAACCAACGGTTGGTCCATGGCCACGCCGGTCAGTCGCACGGTGCGTCGCGCTGCGATGCGTTCTTCGCCGGTTGCGAGGATTCTGCCGGTCATTATGGTCGCAGTCTGAGAGCTGGCCATATGGCGACTGAACATGGAGTTGGGTTTTTCAAGTTTGTTGCCAGAGCCGATTTTTTGATCGGGCACGATCAAAAATAATGTGCCATCGGCATGGACCAGGGAAGTCCACATATCCGGTTCATAATTGACCGAACTCAACAGGGTGGTGAAGTAATCCGGATCAAGCGTCGCTGCAACCAGTCCGGCGAATCTGCCCTGGCGGTCCGACGTGGATTTTTCCAGATTGATGGCATAGGTACCCATGGCATTCCTGATCGGCGACGACACATGCAGGACTGCGGGATTATTACTCTGTCTGGCAATGTTGAAATACTCGCGCTCATGCGCATCCAGGCCAATCAATCCTTCCCGGTTGCTGGCAGTGACAATGCCTTTGCTGTTCAGGACATACAGAGTCCGCACTCCCGGAAGCGCTCCGCTCAGGGACGATAACTGGTGATTGAGATGGTGCAGCCCATTTTTCTCGGACAGTATTTCCGGCAGGTCGTTTTGCAGCATGACCAGCGCATTGTTAACCGCTTCCAATTGATGCTGCAGATTCTCGTCGACGATTCTGGCCTGGGTCGCCAGTCGGGTACGCTCCGAATTATCAATACGGGTATGTTCTGAAAACAGACTCCAGCTCATGCCGCAGCCGACAATGCAAATACCAATGGCAAGTAGCCAGCGTTGATTCGATTCTGAAATTCGGTGCATGGTGCATTTACCATTTAACGACGCAGGAACTTTCCGAACAGATGGCGCAACAGCGACCCATCCATTGTCATGGCTTTTTTAATTACCATGTAGCAACATAACTATAGCCTGCTATTGCTTTTTGTAAAGCGCAATCAGCATGGTATTTGTGCTGGGGTAAAAACACCCAATTTCGGTGCAATCACCGGTTCGGCGCGGATTGGATGGTGTCAAACAGGGAAAACAGGACTGATTCATTCGAGTTTGTAGTGCCGGTGACAGGAAGAGCAAATCCCGTCAAGTTCATCACTGACCTTGGACAGGGCCTTGCTGTCGTGGGCTTCGGCGGCACGCCAGGCGGTATCGGCGGCTTCGCCCAGCTTGCTGACATAGCCATTCCAGTCGCGGTCAAGTCTGCGCTGGGGAATCAGCAGGGCATTGGTGGCTTCGGCCAACACCGCAGCAGCACTCACGAGCGCTTCCCAGTCGGCATCGGATTGGGGAGAAAGATCATGTTCACCCTGGGCGTCGATGACGATGGCATTGACGCTCCAGATGTGCGCGGCCGCAGGAGATACGACATGCCCCATAAAGGTCTTCATGTCCACGTAAGGCTTAAAGGGCGGCAGGGCATCGGCACACACCGACGGCGCTGCGGCCCCAAGGCTCAGCGCCGTGCCGGCCAGCCACGCCGACACCCCGCTGAGGTGCGTCGCGCCTGTCATTTTTCGGCGTCAGGCGGGGTCAGGCTGTAACTCAATTCCTGACCGTTGGGTAAGGTGACCTTTATCAGGTATCCACCGGGGCTGTTATTGCGCAACGGCGCAAAATGGAAAACAGCGTGATCTCCAGGCTGGAGCGAGCGTTTGGTCCAGCCAGAGCGTGTTAACACACCCGGGCTGGAAACCTCGAACACCCAGGTACTGGCAACTTCGCCGTTCCCGGGATCTTTTTCGACCACGAAGGAGATGTGCGGATTGGACCAGTTCACGGTCTTGACTGTACCACCCATGGATTGCAGATGATCAAGATCATAGGCCGCATTCGAATGGTGGGCACAGGCCGGATTGCTGATTCCCAAGACCAGCATCATCGTCACGACAGCGCTTTTGAACGTCACTTGGGCCCCCTTATTTTATTGTGTGGACAGTTCCATACTGACCTTGCGGGTTCGGTATGAAAATATCGTTGCCGAACGCATCTCTGGATGGCAGCAAATCTTCCTGCACGCATTCACCTTCGGTGATTTCATAATGGCGCTCGGGATATCTGCGAAACATCCGACTGGTTTTCCATGGTTTTTCAAGAACGTTGGGCGCCGTGATTTCCAGATCATCCTGCAGCACATCGGGCTTGATCAAATGCATGCGCTCAACGATGTGCATGTCGCCATTGTTGGGAATGCCGACCGCTTCACTGATGGCGATATAGGCCTGCGGCAGTATCCCCGTGGTGTCGACCACCAGGGTGGCCCCTTCCCAGTGTCCGATTGAATGTCCGTGCAGCGTCAGATCAGGATCTTCCGGATGCCCACGTCCATCCATGTAGATGCGACGACTGCGGTTGCCATCCACTTCCCCAAGCAGGGTGATGCGACCCGGGGTGACCAGCAGCTCAAAGGCATTGTGGGAAATCAGCATCCAGCTGGGCATACCGTGCGGCAGGCAATGCGCCAGGACCAGAAATGGCCGGCCTGCATCCTGCTCGGCAATCATGCGCTCAATCTGAGGAACCACCGTTGGCTTCCAGGGTGGAATATTGGACGTCTCCTGACGATACTGGTCTTTGACGTCCGGTAACCACACGCCGCTGATATCCGGAGTTTGCGCCAGCGCGCCAATGGAAACCACCCCAGCCAGTGCCGCTGCACAGAATGCACGCAGGGCTTTCTTTACACTTGTATGCACGGTACATGCCCCCTTCTGCTCAACCCCAGAGCAGCTGGATTGCATGGTAATTTAGATAAATAGAAAAGGCAACCAGCGTCAAAGCCGCCAGGCATGGTTGTCAAGAAATTCTGTGCCGCACCGTAACCCAAGCTGATAGTCCTCCAGCAGCGCGGCCCGGCCACTACCCAGCAAACGGCTTTTCAGCGGCATGACCGGAGCGATATCAATGACCGTCAAACCGGGCGGCGGATTGTCGATAAACTGCATCGCAGCCGTATAGTTTTTTACATAGCGATTCGCCAGATTGCCCATTTTCCGCAACCCTTTCAGTCGCCAGTTCCGGTGCAGCAACGCCATGGCATTGACCGACTCGCGCGGCTGGCTCCGGATCACCACCAGACAATCACTGCCGGTGCTGTGCGCCTGACTCACCGGCAGTGAATCAGTCAGTCCCCCATCCCAATACGATACGCCGTCCAGCACCACGGGATCGCGATACAGCAGGGGTATGGCGCACGAGGCTTTCATGGCCAGAGCCACATTACCGGAATGAAACGACAGATAGTCGGCCTCCAGGGTCTCGCTGCGTGTCGCGCAGATGTGAAACGACCGGCCGGCCAGCCTTTGTTGACCCTGCTCGATCTGCAACGGCATATCGTGCTTCAACGCATCAAAATACCAGTCCAGATCAATCAGATGCCCGCCACGCGCAAACCGCAAAGGATCAAAAAATGTTTTGCTGGTGGTGTAATTCAGGATCGCGTCACGGGCATAGCCCTGCTGACCGCAGGCATACGAAGTCAGATTCTGCGCACCGGCAGACACGCCATACAGCGATTGAAACGGAAAATACTGTTGACGCATGAAACTGTCGAGTATGCCGGCCGTAAAAATACCGCGCTGCCCGCCTCCCTCGCAGATCAGCGTCAATCTGCGCGCAGGGATGCTTTGCGCATGCAGTCCGACGCCGGTGAGTGCAATGCCGAAGGTTCCCTCCGGTTCTGGGTCGCCGAGGGCAGTGTCCTGAAAATGCATCATAAAAAGTCGATCCTCTGAAATAAACTGCAACCAGGCCAGCTCAGATCATGACGCTGCCGATATGTTGAAACGATAGCGCGCGCCTGTCAATTGGCCCGGGCGTGCGGACCTGTACAGGTATAGGTGATGTGGGAAAATCGATCTGTTCGCCAGCGAACATCGGTGTTGATTACGCCTTGGCGTGGTTGTATGCCCCATTGATTCGGCGCCAGATACCGTCCAGACCGGCCTGTCTACGGCCTTCTCATTGACGGTTACAGACAGGATGGGAGTGAATATCGAACTGTCCGGAACGCATCGCATCTGGTTCCGGATTGGGTGAAGTTCAGTGGTATCGTGATTCCGGTGGCAAAACTCTGGCAGGGATCAGCAATGCCGGCCTGATTCTGCCACTGCTGCGGCGATAAATTCGGCCGTCAGCTCAGGATGGTTCACCGGCAGCATATGTCCGCCGTCGACCAGCACCAGTTTTGCGCCGGGTATGAGATCAACCAGTGCCTGGCCATTTTTCTTCCAGCTCAGAATCCGATCTTGGCGACCATACAGAACCTGTACCGGAATACGCAACTCGTGGTAGCGC